>Ga0316194_10000445_pt1 | contig 26158 bp, 20 predicted proteins | sample CroRivsedime1_MG_FD_204936 | JGI IMG/M metagenome (GOLD analysis project Ga0316194, IMG submission 204936) | Coastal sediment microbial communities from Maine, United States - Cross River sediment 1 | ecosystem: Environmental > Aquatic > Marine > Coastal > Sediment | place: USA: Maine...
TGTCGAGCTGGAACCGACGCCGGCAAAAAACATCGTCAATCCCTCTGATACTCAACATGCACTGACAGCACAGCAGCAATCCGCAGCGCAGGCAGTGCAGGCCTGCTTCGGCAACTTCCAGGCTTTCCTGCTGGAAGGCGTGACCGGCAGTGGCAAAACGGAAGTGTACTTGCGCCTGATCGAACCGTTACTGCAAAACCGGAAACAGGTGCTGGTACTGGTGCCGGAGATCGGGCTGACGCCGCAACTTGTAGAACGTTTCAGACAACGCTTTGCGGTTGACATAGCCGTGCTGCATTCCGCTCTCAACGACAGCCAGCGGCTGCGCGCCTGGCAACAGGCCGCATGCGGCGCGGCGCTGTTGATCCTCGGCACCCGCTCGGCGATTTTCACGCCGTTGAAAAATCCCGGCCTGATCATCGTTGACGAGGAACACGACACCTCGCTCAAGCAGCAGGAAGGCTTCCGCTACTCGGCGCGTGACCTGGCTGTCTGGCGCGCACGACAGCTGAATATCCCGGTGCTGCTGGGCTCGGCGACACCGTCGCTGGAAAGCCTCTACAACGAGCAGCAGGGGCGCTACCAGCTGCTGGATCTCCCCGAACGTGCCGGTAAAGCACTGGCGCCAACCATGCGCCTGCTGGATCTGCGCGGGCAGACTATGCATAACCTGCTCAGCCAAACACTGCTGGATGCCATGCATGCGCATCTGCAACAGGGTGGGCAGATTCTGCTGTTCCTCAACCGGCGTGGCTTTGCCCCGGTACTGCTGTGCCACGCCTGCGGCTGGGTTGCCGAATGCCGGCGCTGCGACGCGCGCATGACCCTGCACCAGCGCAGCGGCGAATTGCGCTGCCACCACTGCGGGAGCCAGCGCCGCATCGATGCCTTCTGCCCTTCCTGTGGCAGCAGCGAACTATTAGGCATAGGTGAAGGCACGGAAAGGATCGAACAGGCTTTGCAGGAACGCTTTGCCGATATACCGATACTGCGTATCGATCGCGACACCACGCGCCGCAAGGGTGAACTGGAAGCAGCATTATCTGCTGCCGGCACTGGAGCAGCACGCATTCTGCTGGGGACACAGATGCTGGCCAAGGGTCACCATTTCCCCGGGGTTACGCTGGCCGCCATACTGGACGCCGACCAGGGGCTGTTCAGTACCGATTTCCGGGCCAGCGAACGCATGGCACAATTGATCATCCAGGTGGCGGGACGTGCCGGACGGGCGGAGAGACCCGGAGAAGTCATGATTCAGACCCACCATCCGGATCATCCGCTGTTACGTCAGCTGGTGGAATCGGGATATCCCGCATTTGCACGGGCAGCACTCGAGGAACGCCGGGAAGCGCAGCTGCCGCCTTATACCAGCATGGCCCTGCTGCGCGCCGAGGCAACCAGCGCCGAGCACCCCAGAGCCTTTCTGGAAGCGGCACGAAAGCTGGCCGAACCCAGCCAGAGTGAGACACTGCAACTGTGGGGTCCGGTGGCGGCACCCATGGAGCGCCGCGCCGGACGTTACCGTGCCCAGCTGCTGGTCCAGGCCAATCATCGCTCTGATCTGCAGCAGTTACTCCAGCAATGGATAGCTCAATTCGAAACGATCAGGGATTCTCGCCGGGTGCGCTGGTCGATCGATGTCGACCCGGTCGACATGTTCTAGCAGGCTGCTAGAAACGGTAGTTCACGCCCAGATTCCAGTAGGTCACATCGGAATCCGCCAGGGTACCGTCTGCCTGCAGCGCCCAGTGTTCGGTAAAGTTCCAGCCCAGTGCGCCTCCCCAGGAACCGCTGCTGTCCGAGTTGCTGGCGGAAAATCCGGCAACCTTCACCGACACATCTGACCAGACGACGCCGTAGCGAACCTTTATGTAAAAGGTCTCACCGACACGAGCTGCCACAAAAACGCCCCTGGTATCGATGTCCCATTTGCCTTTCTGACCCGAAAGCTTGAGATCACCGTCAGAAATGGTGGTGGTGAATTCGGTTTCCGCCGAGATATGCAACAGTTCCTTATTGAAAAAATCGTAGCCCAGCAAAAAGCCCGCGTTGGTCGCCTCGTCAAACCCGCCAATGTTTGCGTCCATGATCCCGACCGATGGCCCAAGGTACAAACCCCCGGCTGCGTGGGCAACCGATACCCCGCCCATCGTGACTAATATTAAGGCTGTTCGCCGGATCACTGTTTTCATGTCCTGTTTAAGGTGTTGTATACGCCACGCCAGCCCGGATAATAGACGCCTTTCCAGCTGACCTGAAATCGATGAAGCATCACCTGTCGCAGTTACTGTCCGAAGCCGTTCAAACCCTGAAATCGCAAGGGGACCTGCCCGAAGACCTGTCCATCGAGATCGGGCTCGAACGCACCCGCGACCGCAAGCACGGCGACTTCGCCAGCAACCTTGCCATGGTGCTGTGCAAACTTGCACGCAGCAAGCCGCGTGACCTGGCCGAAAAACTGGTTGCAGCGCTACCCGACTCGGATCAGGTGACCAGAGTCGATATTGCCGGCCCCGGATTTATCAATTTTTTCCTTAGCCCGGCTGCATACCATGCGACCATAACACAGGTCCTGGACCAGGGTGACCGGTATGGCTGCAGCAGCTTTGGGCAGGGCAAATCGGTACAGGTAGAGTTCGTTTCCGCCAACCCGACCGGTCCACTGCACGTCGGGCACGGCCGTGGTGCAGCCTATGGCGCGACAGTAGCCGACCTGCTGGCTGCCACGGGCCACCAGGTACACCGGGAATACTATGTCAACGATGCCGGGCGGCAGATGGATATTCTCGCCACCAGCGTCTACCTGCGTTACCTCGATCTGTGCGGCGAAAAACTGGTTTTCCCGGCCAACGGTTACAAAGGCGATTACGTCTGGGACGTCGCCGCCAGCCTGCACCGCAAGCACGGTGATGCCCTGCTCCACACAGCGGTAGAGATTTTTGCGGACATACCTGCGGATGAACCGGAGGGAGGCGACAAGGAATTACATATCGATGCGCTGATCCAGCGCTGCAAGGATCTGCTGGGTGCCGAATGTTACCGGGAAACCTTCGACCTGGGACTGAACTCCATCCTGGAAAACATCCGCAGAGACCTGGAAGAATTCGGTGTGCACTACGATGACTGGTTTTCCGAGCGGTCGTTGACGGAAAGCGGTCTGGTCGAACGCGCTATCCAGCGCCTCAGGGAGGCCGGCTATATTTACGAGAAGAAGGGCGCACACTGGTTCCGTTCCACAGACTTCGGCGACGAGAAAGACCGTGTCGTGGTTCGTGATAATGGCCAGAGCACCTATTTCGCTTCCGACATCGCCTACCACATGAACAAGCTGGAGCGCGGCTATGACCGGGTAATCGATGTCTGGGGCGCGGACCATCATGGCTATGTGCCACGCGTGAAAGCGGCTTTAACTGCGCTTGGAGACGATGCTGATAAACTGGATGTACTGCTGGTGCAGTTCGCAGTGCTGTATCGTGGTGGCGAAAAAGTACAGATGTCCACCCGCTCCGGGGAGTTTGTCACCCTGCGCGAGTTGCGGCACGAAGTCGGGAATGACGCGGCACGCTTCTTCTACGTAATGCGTAAATGCGAGCAGCACATGGACTTTGACCTGGATCTGGCCAAGTCACAATCCAACGATAACCCGGTCTATTATATACAGTATGCCCACGCCCGCATCGCCAGCGTCCTGCGGCAGATGCCGGACAGGGACATGCAGTGGGACTGCGAAACGGGCGAGCAGAATCTGCATCAGCTTACCGAATCGCATGAAGACGCATTGATGGTAAATCTGTCACGCTACCCGGAACTCGTCGAAGCCGCTGCCATCAACCACGAGCCACACGCCATAGCACACTACCTGCGCGATCTGGCCAATGATTTCCATACCTACTATAACGCGCATCAGTTTCTGATCGAAGACCAGGCCTTGCGTAACGCACGGCTCAATCTGATCCAGGCAACCGGACAGGTGATTGCCAACGGACTCAAGCTACTGGGTGTATCGGCGCCGGACAGCATGTAGTCCATGGCAACCGATTACAAACGCCGCAGCAAACGCAAGTCAAAATCCTCGGTGCCACCTCCCTGGGTCTGGGCTATGGTGGGCCTGATCGTCGGTCTGTTTGTCGCATTCCTGGTTTTTATAAAAGTGAGTCCGGAACAACCCCTCAACGAAGAAGTGGCGCTCGACATACCTGCAGAACCTGAAATCCGCGAAACTCCAAAAGCACGTAAAGAACCTTCCCCGCCACCCAAACCACGCTTTGATTTCTACAATCTGTTACCGGAAATGGAAGTACTCGTTCCCGAAGAAGAGATCAAGGGCACACCGACACGAGAAGGTGTAAAGCGCGTCGAGAAACCCGGCACCTATCTGCTGCAGGCAGGCTCGTTCCGCAGCCGCAAACAAGCTGACCAGCTACGCGCAAAGCTCGCCCTGCTGGGAATGGAGACCAGTATCCAGACAGTCAGCATCAACAGCAAACAGTCCTGGCATCGCGTGCGCGTTGGGCCGTTCAATAACCTTCGTGATCTCAACCAGGCTCGCAGCCTGCTGAAGAAGAACGGTATCGATGCCATTCTCATACGATTAAAAGGTTAGTGGCCAGGGCTCAGAAATCAGCCCGGTACCCCAAACTGAAAAAGTAAGACGACGAGTCCTGCGTCTCATTGGAAAGGTCCTGTGTCGACCATTCGCCGCCAGTCTCAACCTCGAAACGGTAGCGCTTGCGCCAGCGGTAATCGATACGCAGCGAGGGTGCAGCGATCCACTGGGTTGAGTCGTTGTTGCTGTTGTCACGATAGTCGAGACGGAACCTGGGGTTAATGCGCCACACGGTTTGTATCGGGTAGCGTGTGTCCATAGTGAGAGAGCTGATCTTACTGGTACTGGTATCGGAATAACGCAACCCCAGCACACTGATATCGCCGTTCTTGATCAGGTTGCTGCCGATCAGCTGCATGTTGTAGAAATACTCGTTGCCGGTTTCGGGTATGGCCTCCACGCCACCGGAAGCGTTCGTTCCCGACAGGTTTGACACGGTGACGTCACCACTGATCTGCAGTATTTCGGTAAACGGGTGTGAAGCGCCCAGCGTTACCGTCGTGACATCAGCGGTACGGTCTTCGGCCAGTTGCCGTATCTGCTCTTCGGTAAGAGTATCCAGCAGATCGTCGAGCGTAGGCAGGCTTTGGCCCTGCAAGGCACTGGTGGTGGTCAGGATCGGGCTGTTGCGGTAGTCCAGCGAGGCGTTGATGGTGGTACGGTCCGGAAATGTCCAGGTACCCAGTAAGATCAGCGTATTCAGCGAATCGTATGATATATCGTAATCGACGAAACTGAGCAGCGAACGCACCGGATCAAAGTAGCGGGCTTCGCCACCAATGGCGCGGCGGTCGAGGATGCCGTCGTTCTGTTGCTCGATAATAAAGGCCTCGAAGTCCCAGGCGTTGGCGAATGTACCCAGGTCGGTGCTGAGTCCATAGAGATAGCGGCCCGTCTTCAGTGAGTCGCGTGTCGAGAACACCGGGTAGCCGGCCACCCCATTGACCGCTAACCAGTCGTTAACCTGGTACCCGACCAGCAGGCCGTCGAAACGGCCCAGCACGCCGCCGGTATTGCGGGATTGCCGACCCAGGCGTGCTGACAGCCCGTACTGTTTCTGACTGCCGTCGATGTACAGACTGCTGACACTGGTGTTGCTGCCCGGGCCCTCATCAAGAAAATCATGCAGGTAAGAACCGGTAAAACGCGACTGAAAATCGTATTTATCCGACCTTTTACGCGCCGTGATATCAAGATCATTCGAAATTGATGACTGTGTAACAATATCGCCACCGACATCGGTGCTGCTCTCGTCACGCCGGTAAAACTGTGAGAACCCGCCATAGATGTCCCAGGGGTTGGAATGTTTTTCCTGTTTCCTGCCGTCACCCAGCTTGCGGGGTTGCTGCCTGGCAGTAGTCAATCCAGCCAGGCGCTGTTTTACACGCGCAGCGCCTTCCCCGTCGGGATACAGTTCGAGGTAGCTCTGGTACTCACGTATGGCATGGGCATACTGCCGGTTGCGTTCACGCGCCAGTCCGAGAAATTCCAGGGCGTCACGACTGTACTGATTGTCCGGATAGCGCAATACCTTGGTATAGAGTTGAATCGCGTGGCTGATATTGTTTTCCGAGATCGCCTTACGGGCTTCCTCCATTACGGCAAAGATTTTTTCGTCAGCGGTGGCCGGCAGGGTGAGGCGTGGCCTGCGCACGGGCGCCTTCAGGGGAGTGGTTAGTGTGTCTGCCTGCTCCAGAGCCTCATTGATCTCTTTCGAACTGGCATAGGCGACCCAGGCACCCGGGTACAGGTCGATCAGTTTTTTTCTGAAAGACTCGGCCTGTTGGCGAGTGGCGAAAAAACCGAGACGCAGGCGATTCCATACCCGCCCCTGAATAGGGAAGCGGGTAGTATAGAAAACATATTTTTCACGCTCTGGTATTTCCTTGAGTGGAGGTTGGTTTTTACCTTCGAGAAACGATTCCAGATTGATGACATAGTGGTCGGCAAGTGTGAAGTAACGCCGGCTGCGTTTTCCTGCCGGGGTTTGCGGCACTTCCTTGATAGCCTGGTTTTCCTCCTTGAGCGGGTTGTTTGTGGTTACAACCTTGATCAGGATATGCCGCCGGTCGGCGCCCGGATAGATCGAATAGGAAACATTGCGGGAAAATCTGAGTGTCAACACGCCACGCTCGATGCTGACAGTCTCATAGCGCGCATCTATCAGAGGAACGTAGTGGCTGGGTGAGGGTGTTATAGTCTGCTGATCACTGGCCTCGGTTTGCTGGGAGAACAGATTGCTGCTGATGCTTCTGAACTGAATCTGCAGCTCGTCGCCTTCACTCTCCGGGGCATGGTTGATGTACTGAAGCGGTATTGTGAAATCTATACGGATAGTGGCCGGGTTTTCGCTGTCTTCAATGCTGATGGTATCGATCACACCGGCGTGGGCGATAGCTGGCAGGCACAGCAGAAACACAAGTGTAAGCGCAGCCTTGCATATGCCTGTCAAACGCCCTGTAATATTGAATTTCATGCGTGAATAGCAATGCTTTCTGTCTACAGAAGCTCCTGAATGACGATACTCAGGCTGCGGTAATCGCCACCTGGAATAACCTGGTAACGAACCGGCTGTGTGAATCGAACAGTCAGATAAGGACCGCCGACGGCATCACCCTCGTAGATCACTTCGTCAATCGCTGCCGTGTCAGCATCGGGTGGAACAAGACCCTCGCGCCGGAACACAGCATCCAGGTCCGATGCAGGTACACGCACCGGTGAAATTCGAATGCGTAGTTCGTTGCCTGTTTCCGGTGGGAAATGTGATTGATAGCGGAACGGAAAAGTCAGCTCCACTTCCAGAATGACATGACCGTTCGCGACATTGAGCAGGGCACTGTCAATGATCTTGTCTCTGGCGGGTGGTCCTGAAACCGCCCATCCCGCGGCGAACAGGATCAGGGCCGTCAGGAACACCGCAATTCGTTGAGTCGGCATTCTTTTAGAAACCGCCATCACTGGCCCGGTGCTCGTTGTTGCGCTGCTCTTTGATGGTTCCCAGGGAGCTGTCGGTGTACATATGGCAGCTGCCTGAGCAGTTCCTCAATTCTCCGATAGCGTAAGAGGTATCCGGGTTTTCGTACTTCTTGTGCGGGCCGGGTTTCCAGTTGCCGGCATGACAGCCCGCACAATCCGGCTGGTATTGCGGTGCTGTCCAGGTAACAGTCTGTGCGTTGGTTGTATGGCAGGCTGTACAGGCCAGGTTGCCGCTATGGTCACCCGGATAAGCCGCCGAGTTATGGCGGAAACTGACAGGGACCCATCGGCTAGTGTCATGACAACTGTCGCACTGCAGGCTGGTGACAAAATGATTTCCGGGTTTACCGGTAGCAGTCGAACCGTTGTGGCATTGAGAGCAACTGCCCGGCGCCACGCTGTTATGGTCAAAGCTGGCCGGAATCCAGGCACGTGTTGAATGACAGGTGTCGCACTGTGCGCTGGTCTGGATATGGGTCGGATTCTTGCCCGTGGCTGTCGTACCATTGTGGCACTGGGAACAGCTGCCCGGCGCCACGCTGTTGTGATCAAACACCGCCGGTATCCAGCCGTTGGTGGTATGGCAGTCATCGCAGGTATTGGCCGAACTGATATGGGTTGGATTTTTACCCGTGGCGGTTGTGCCGTTGTGGCAGGACGCACAGGTACCGATTACATCGGCGTGATCGACGCGGATAACCGGCGTCCAGGCGGTGTTGCGATGGCAGTCTTCACACAGTGTGTTGGTCTGGATATGAGTCGGATTTTTTCCGGTAGCGGTAGAGCCGTTGTGGCAACTGAAGCAACTGCCGCTGACGCTGTTATGATCGAATACCGCCGGTATCCAGCCATTGGTGCTGTGGCAATCGTCACAGGTATTACCGCTGCTGATATGGTTGGGTGATTTGCCTGTGGCAATGCTGCCGTTATGGCAGGAAAAACAGCTGCCGATGACCGATGCATGGTCGACCCGGGTGACAGGCGACCAGGCGCTGGTGCGATGACAGTCTTCACACAGGTTACCGCTCTGAATGTGGCGCGGCCCCTTACCGCTGGCGACACTGCCATTGTGGCAGCTGGCGCAATTGCCGGAGACCTGGCTGTGATCAAAGCGGGCGCCCTGCCAGCTGATCGTAGTGTGGCAGTCATCACAGTTGTTACCACTGCGGACGTGGGTGGGCGTCTTTCCGGTCGCGACCTGGCCGTTATGGCACGAGAAACAGCTGCCGACAACAGAGGAATGATCGAACCGTGTCAGCTGCTTCCAGGAAAAGGTTGAATGGCAGTCATCGCAGTTGCTGCTGGTGCGAATATGATTGGGTGGCATACGCTCACCGCTCAGTCGCGACGCCGTTGCATGGCAGAAAGCACAGCGTCTCGGTGTCCCTTTGAAAATACCCCGCGTATGGCAGCTGTCACAATCGGCGCTGTCATGGGCTCCGCTGAGCGGAAAGCCTGTTGAAAAGTGATCGAAACTGCTGTTACTTCGCGCATGGACGCTGACTGACAGCAATACGCTGAACAGCAGTGCCGTGATAAGGCAGCCCCGCTTAATATTTGATCTGTACATCGCGGAAGTCCTCGGTGGTATGGCAACGTGCGCAGTCGGAACCGAAGTGGCCCTGGTGAATATCATCCTGTCTATGGCAGACGTTGCACTGCTGTGACCGGCTGACTGCACCCCTGGTCGGCCGTTTATGACAGTTACTGCAACGCAAGTCGCGGTGTGCACCCAGCAGCTCGAAGTCGGTTTGTTTGCTGTGATCGAAGATCCACACCGACCAGCCGTTGGGGTTGTGGCAGTCCTGGCACTCAGCTCCCAATGTTGTCTTGTGTTCATCGTCGTCTCGATGGCAGCTGACGCACTCCAGCTCGGTATCCTTGAAGGCGGACGACAGATGGCATTCTTCGCAGGGCACCGTGGCGTGCAAGCCAAGCAGGGGGAAGCGGGTCAGGTCATGATCGAAAACAATACTGTCGCCCCAGCCGGACACCTGATGGCAGCGTTGACACTGCTTGCCTTCCTGTCCGTCGTGAACATCATCAGACTGGTGGCAGCTGAAACAGGTGACAGACAGGTTTTCATTGTAAATGTCGCCGCGATGGCAGGCGTTGCACAGCAATTGCTGATGCTTGCCCTGCAATGGAAAGTCGGTGTCGTGCTGGTGATCGAAGCGACTTTTTTTCCACTGCTTCTCGTTGTGACAGGTCTGACATTTTTTGCCGTAACGGCCATGGTGCGCATCGTCGTTGCGATGACAGTCGACACAGAGCGTAGCCGGTTTCCTGTCCTTGACCGGATCCTTGTGACAGGCCTCACAGCGGACGTCGGCGTGCCTGCCCTTCAGGCGAAATTTTGTGTCTTTATCATGATCGAACTCTGATTCAGCCCATTTGCGCTCGTTATGGCAGTCGGCACACTTCGGCCCGTTGCCACCGTTATGTACATCGTCCAGGGCGTGGCAGCTGCGGCAGGTCCTGGTCGTATCCTTGTATTTCTCATTAATATGGCAGGTATTGCAGGCGGTATTCTGGTGGGCGCCGTGCAGCGGAAAGTCGGTCTTGTCGTGGTCAAAATCGAATTTTTTCCAGCTTTCCACCGTGTGGCAGCTGTGGCAATCGTCGCCCAGGTTTCCCTGGTGGGGATCCTGCCTGCCGTGACAGCTGTGACAGGCCGACGCGGCCTCGGCATATTTTTTACCCGTTTCGTGACAGGCGCTGCAGGCGACCGCGGTATGCGCACCCTGCAGGGAGAAATCGGTACGCCCGTGGTCAAACGCCAGTGGGTCCAGCCTGACAATGTCAGCGTCCCGACCCAGGTGTTCGCTGTGACAGCTTTTACACGGCGTGGTGGTAATGTCGGCAAGGCGCCCGTGGTAGCCAGTCTCGCCCTTAATGTCCCTGTCGATATCTTCGTGGCAATCAAGGCACAGCCGCGTCTGCGTGGCTTTACTGAACCGGGAATGGCATTCGCTGCACTCGGTTTCCAGTTTGGCGTGGCCCTGGATAACCTCGCCCGGCATCAACAGCGTTTCAATATCCAGCGCCTGCACCAGACCGGGTGTCGCCATAAATACTGTTGCCATAGCCATCATCAATATCCGTTTCAGTCTGTCCATGTGTTCAGTTCATTTCCGGCTAGTACATATGCACTGCGATGACGTGCACGATGCCGGAGATAATCAGCATCAGAAACAGGGGGAAGTGCAGCACGTGCCAGATGGAAAACAGCCGTTCGTAAAACTGGAACTCGGCGATCTTGCGGATACTCTCCAGGCGTGCGCCCACGTGTCGTAACATCAAGCGACGTTCACGCGATGACAGGGCTCGCGGAACGCGCAACCAGAGCGACAGATATAAAATCCAGGTACGGGTTCCGAGAGAAATCAATCTGAACAAACTGACAGCGAAACCCGCAGGGGCTTGTCTGGCCTGTTGCTCAAAAACTTCAATTTGTTGAACCGCAGCCGGGTAGGCCGCCTGCGCGGCCTGCAGCGCCCCCTGGAGCAGGGCGGAATGACGGATCAGCTCATCGAGTGTTGCCTTGCGGCCATACAACCCGTGGTGGATCTTGGTATAGAAATACCGTCCCACCAGGCCACTGCTGGCCACTACCAGCATACAGAACAGAGCGACATTGCTGTTCAGGGAACCCAGCTGAAAACCGCTGTGAAACAAAATACACACCGGCCCCAGCACACCGAACAGCATGTGTGTGCGGAACCAGAATTTGACCGGCCCGAGGTGGCGCATGATGCGCAGGTGTTTTCTTAGCGGATAGAGGAGCAACAACAGCATCATGCTGCCGCCGATAATGCCCAGCGCATAACCCATGCCGGACTCGGCTATCAGTGGTTGCGACAACCGGTTGTTCCAACCCAGGTAGACGACAGCAAGCACCAGCAGGTATGCCAGCAACAGCAGGAAGCCCCTAGCCCTGGGCCGGTAGAGATTAATCAGCGCCAGCCCGTCCTGCTTGCGGGATTCCGCCACTGGCGTGGTTTCAATATTCAGTTCAGCCGGGTATGACATGGTAAATCTCTGAGTTGTTAACTTTTTTGGTGATTTCCTAATTAGCGGTCGTTGTCATTCTCGCTTTACAGCCCTGTCCACTTCTGTGTACCATTTCACAAAATTTGGGATATAATTACCAAATAGTAAAATTGGTGCCAGGCTCAGATGAGGGGAAGCGCCGCTCTGATCCAATCAGTTTCTAGCTAACTGATTGTTTTTATTAGCTTGAAGCGAGAAGGGGTACGGATGGCTTTCAGTATCAGTGACAAAAAGCCGTCGTTGTTGAACGACACTGGGGTAACTTTGCCAGGACTCCGAATTCAGGCGCCAACTGAAAAAACCATCGTATTGGAGCGGCCTGGTTTTGCTGTGAGTCCTGCTCGATTTTCCGTCAATCTGTGAAAGATTTCACAATTTGCCGACCGTTGATCCACCTGTATTTATTCAGGTATTCCGGCCCTGACGCCGATGAACCTGTCACCCAATCATCGCAGACAATTAGTGAATAACCACATATGCAAACAACACTGACGTTGTTTCTTTACCTGCTTCCCATGCTGCTCATTTTTAGCTGGTACGCAAAACGTAGACAGCAGGAACACTCAGACAGCCTGACGGCGCTGGAAGAAAACCGCAAAGCGGGATTACTCGAACCGGCGTCTTTGCACCCGCTGATCGACGCCACCCGCTGTATGGGTTGCGGTTCCTGCGCCAGCGCCTGCCCGGAAGGCAACGTACTGGGGTTGATCAATGGCAAGGCGCAGCTGATCAATCCGACCCACTGTATCGGCCACAGCGCCTGCCAGGTGGCCTGTCCGTTTGATGCCATCACGCTGGTGTTCGGCACGGAAAAACGCGGCATGGATATTCCCACCGTCAAACCCAATTTCGAGACCAATCTGGACGGCATCTTCATCGCCGGCGAACTGGGCGGGATGGGTTTGATACGCAACGCTGTAGAGCAGGGGCGCCAGGCGCTGGAAAATATCTGCAAGCACCCGGGTGTGGGTAATTCCAGTGGTGATGTTCTTGACGTGTTGATTGTCGGCGCGGGCCCGGCTGGATTCGCAGCGTCACTCGGGGCCATGGAGCACAAACTGAAGTCGATCACCATCGAACAGGAAACCCTGGGTGGAACCGTCAGTCACTTCCCGCGCGGTAAACTGGTGATGACCGCACCGGTAAAACTGCCCGTGGTAGGCAAGGTGACGTTTACTGAAACGACCAAGGAAGAACTGCTGGCATTCTGGGAAAACGTTGAAAGCAGGACCGGGTTAAAGATTCAGTACCAGGAACGCCTCGAAGACATTGTCGCCGAAGAAGGGGTTTACCGGGTAAAGACTTCGAAAAACAGTTATCGCGCCCGCACCCTGTTACTCTCCATCGGCCGCCGCGGCACACCCCGAAAACTGGGAGTGCCGGGCGAAGATGCGACCAAGGTTGTCTATCGGCTGATCGATGCGGCGCAGTACACCGGCCAGCAAGTACTGGTGGTCGGCGGTGGCGACAGCGCACTGGAGGCCGCCACCAGTATTGCGGAACAACCCGGTACCACCGTCACACTGTCCTATCGCTCCGAATCTTTTTCGCGTGCCAAGGAAAAGAATCGTCAGAAGGTCGAGCAGGCCGAAGCGCAAGGCCGCCTTAAAGTATTATTCAAGTCCAACGTCACTGAAATAACCGATCAGCATGTGACACTGGAGCAGGAAGGCGACGCCCTGACCCTGGACAACGACGCGATCATAATTTCTGCCGGCGGCGTGTTGCCGACACCCTTCCTGAAAAAAATAGGTATCGAGGTGGAGACCAGGCATGGCACGGCCTGAACTACGGGACTGGCCACGGCGGCTAATACTGTGTGCAATGCTGCTGTTTGCAACGGCGACGCTGGCAGACGAGTACAGTGATGCACAGCTTGCCATCCGCACACGTGACTACCAGCATGCTTATACACTGCTGGTAAAACTGGCCCGGCATGGCCATGCCGACGCGCAGTACCAACTGGCGGCGATGTACCGATCCGGTCGGGGGATCAAGAAGGACCATGACAAGGCAGCAGTCTGGTACCACAAGGCTGCCAGACAGGGGCACGTGAAAGCGCAATATAACCTGGGGGTGCTGCACGAAAACGGTTGGGGCGTCACACGGAATGAATTGCAGGCGATGCACTGGTACCGGCTGGCGGCCGCGCAGGGTCACAAAAAAGCGCTGCTAAAAATCGAAAGCGGCGGGCAGGCACCCCGACCGGTCACCGGGACAGCAGCAACTAAACAACTGCACCGCGCTGCCCTGAAAGGAGACAACCGGACGCTACGCGCTTTGATTGATCAGGGTGTCAATATCGACGTGCGCGACCCATACCAGGCTACGTCCCTGATGATCGCCGCTGAACAGGGCCACGCCGCTACGGTCGATCTGTTATTGAAGGCTGGCGCCGATGTCAATGCGCAGGAAGGTTACGGCGATACTGCACTGTTAAAAGCGGCTGCGGCCGGCCAGGCCACGAGTGTAAGTAAGCTGCTGCACCAGGGGGCAGGCGTCAACCAGGCCGACCGCCAGGGCAATACGCCGTTGATGCTGGCAGTGCGCGCCAACCACACAGCCACGGTCAGTACCCTGCTAAAAGAGGGTGCGGCGGTCAACAGCTCCAACCGCAAGGGTGACACGGCGCTGGAAATTGCCGAACGTAACAGCTATCCGGAACTGGCAAAGCGCCTGCGTCTTGCAGGTGCCCGGCGAGTCGAGAAGCCTGTGGCAAATGCAGGTAACGACCGTCAGCGAGTGAAACAGGCAGCGCAGGAGCGCGGAAAAGGCGATGTGCCCCTGATCGTTGAGGCGGCCTGGCGGGGTCAGCGGGAGGTAGTCCAGGTTCTGTTGTCGCAGGGAACCAACGTGGAAACCCGTGATGCCGAAGGCTTCACGTCACTGGCGCGCGCCGCCTGGCACGGCCATGAAGCTGTCGTACAGGACCTGATTGCCGCCGGCGCCGATGTTAATGCCGGGAGCCGCGATGGCGAAACACCGTTATTGCTGGCGGCGAAATACGGTCACGAGCGGGTCGCACATCAACTGCTGATCGCAGGTGCCAAAGACAGCGCGAATGTAAACGGTGTCTCCGCGCTCGGTAGTGCGATTCAACAGGGCCACAGCGGTATTGTCAGGCTGTTACTGGATCAGGGAGGCAACGCCGCTGCTGCCCGCAATGGCGACAATCACCCTCTGATCGCCGCGACCAGAAACGGCGATCTGGTCACCGCCAAAGTGCTGCTAAAGCACCATGCCTGCCTGGATTGCGCTGACACCAATGGCCGGACACCACTCTGGTATGCAGTCGATCAGGGCCATAGCGAGCTGGTTAATTTTTTTCTGGCATCAACAACAACCAACGCCAGGGCACTTGTCCAGCAGGTCGACAAGGATGACTACACGGCGCTGCATCGCGCGGCCCTGAAAGGTGATGCGGGCGTTATCAGCCTGCTGTTGAAGCATGGCGCCAATGTCGACGCCAGGGCGGCCGGGACCAACAGCCCCTTGTTACTGGCGGCCAGAGAGGGGCACCAGCAGGCGGTGAAGCGGCTGCTGCTGGCGGGCGCCAGCGTAGACGCGAAGAACGCCCAGGGAAATACGGCGCTGATGCTGGCCGCGGGTAACGGCAGCAGCAGCGTGGTCAAGGTGCTGCTTGAATATAACGCCAACCCCTCACTGCGCAACCAGCACCGCGAGCAGGCGTTCGATATTGCCAGCAAAGCCAAATACCCTGAGATCGCCAGCCTGTTAAAGGATAATGCGCCCGGCTTCTGGTAGTCGCTCAGTAACTAATGGGCAACTTCCGTACTCCTTAAAGCAACCCATGAAAGGGTTCCACCGTCACTGGATCGCCGGGTTTGACACTGCCCTGCTCGGCCGCCAGCACGATAAAGCAATTGGCCGCACTCATGGAACTTAGAATGCCGGAGCCCTGTGCACCAGTCAGACTGACCTGGAGACGGCCGTCCGCGGCGCTGTCGAGCCGTCCGCGCTGATACTCGGTGCGTCCCGGCCTTTTTCGAATCGCTGCGGCGCTGGCCACCTGAAAACGAAACGGACGCAGCTCTTTCTGCCCAAGCAGGTTGCGCAATGCCGGCTGCACGAACTGGTAGAAGGTCACCATCACCGCAACCGGGTTGCCCGGCAGGCCGAAAAACAGGGCATTGCCGAGTGCTCCGAAGGCCAGCGGCCGGCCGGGTTTTATAGCCAGCTTCCAGAAATCCACTTTACCCAGTTCAGCGACGACATCCTTGACGTAGTCGGCGTCACCGACCGATACGCCGCCGGTAGTAATGATGACGTCAGCTACCTGCGCGGCACTCCTCAACGCTGCAGCCAGATCATCCGGCTTATCGGCAATCACACCCATATCGATCAGCTCGACATCCTGGCATTGCAACATACCGTGCAGGGTGTAGCGGTTGCTGTCGTAGAGTTCACCGGCCGCCAGTCGGCTGCCGACCGGACGTAACTCATCACCGGTCGAGAAAAACGCCACCCTCAGGGAGCGCGTGACACTGACTTCACCCATGCCTATGGAGGCCAGCAGTCCGAGATCCGAGGCCTGGAGACATTTACCGGCCGGGATGGCGGTCTGGCCAAGCGCCAGGTCTTCACCCGCCTGGCGCACGTTCTCACCGGCGCGGTGGCGTGCATCGATACGGATGCTGTCGCCTTCGACTTCCACCTGTTCCTGCATGACCACGGCATCGCAGTCATCCGGCAGTTTCGCGCCGGTCATGATGCGGACGCATTGACCGGGCTTGACGCTGCCGGTGAACGGCTTACCGGCAAGTGCCGTTCCCGCAAGCGTGAGCTGTGTGGTGCCATCGGCTGGAATATCCGCCGCGTGTATAGCATAGCCGTCCATCGCCGAATTGGTGTGGGACGGCACGTTGATGGTGGAATGCACGTCTGCGGTCAGTGTACGGCCCAGGGCGTGGCGAATGTCCACACGCTCCGGGCAATGCAATGGCCGGATTAAATCAAAAATACGTTGCTCCGCCTGTTCAACACTGAGCAGACCGGGTTCCGTATTGTCTGCACAGCTGAGCGTATGCCTGATAGAGGTCTTTTTATTCATGCCTGCTGCGCCCTGTTTTTAGCGGAGATTCTTTGTTCGACGGCCGTTTTATCTTCTGGCGTATTGATATTGATAAAGGCGTCCGGCCAATCGGAAAAGTCGGCCAATGCCATTTTGTGTTCGGCATACCAGGTATCGATTTTGCGCCCACCATCGTCGAGATAGGCCAGCAGGCTGGGTAACAAATGGCGGCGCAGCATGGCAAACACCGGCTGCATGCGTTCACTGTCGTTAGCGACACTGAGATCCGCACCCTGCTCAAGCAAGGCCGCATTCAGTTTGTTGGCCAGTGTCGGAGGCACAAAGGGTGAGTCGCAGGGTACGGTCAGAATACGGTCGCTGTTGCAGGCCTGAAGGCCGCTTGCCATGCCGACCAGCGGACCGAAGTAGTCGCCTATTATATCTTCGACTACCGGGTAGCCGTAACGCCGGTACTGTTCCAGGTTGCGGTTTGCATTGATCACAATGCTGTCGACCTGGGGTTTCAGTGCTTCAATTATGTATTCGATCATCGGCCGGCCGTTGAGCTCGATCAGCCCTTTGTCCTGTCCGCTCATACGGCGCGCCATACCGCCAGCCAGAATCACGGCGGTAACATTGTTGTCGCTGTTGTTGGTTGCCATAGCGCTTCCGTTGTCGGGTTTCGAGTCCTTTGTTGCTCTGCCTGAGGGCTGCATGCTTTGTTCCACGCTGCGCTGAAACAGAAACGGTTTAACGATCGTATATCGGCAGGGGCCGGTCTTGCAAAGGTGGCGGTGCTGGTCGCCAAGAAGCATCGAAATATGTGGCTCATGGCTGGTGATAATGGTGCTTACGCCGTCGTCTTTCAGCCGGCGAATCAGCAGAATGGTCTGTTCACGAGCGCTGATATCCATATTCGCCAGCGGTTCATCCAGCAACAGCAGGCGAGGTGACAGTACCCGCGCGCGCGTCAGCGCAACGCGCTGCTTTTCGCCGCCGGACAGCTCACGGGCATTACGCTGCGCCAGGTGCGACAGGCCGGACCAGGCCAGCGCCTCGGCCACGAGCTCCTTGATGTGTGTCGATGGGACAGCCTGTCTGGCCAGGCCATAGGCAATGTTATCAGCCACACTGTGGTCGAACATATAGGGCTGCTGGTGCAGATAAACCACCTCGCGGCGCAGGCGTGCGCGTGCGGCCTTCCATGTCTGACGCTGGCCATCGAACTCGACTTCGGCGTCATCCGGTGCCTCCAGGCCTGACAGTATTTTCAGCAAGGTGGTTTTGCCTGCGCCATTCTGGCCACTGAGGATAATGCATGCGCTTTCCGGAATATCGAACTCATCAATATCGAACAGCTTGTCACCGCGCGCAGTGTGTTTACGAACTTTATAAAAAATCAGTCCCACTAACGCATCGCTCCCTTGCCCTGCATAGTGGTGAGACTGATATTCAATAACAACGCCGCAAGCAGCAGGATGAACCCCAGGGCGATACCCTGGGCAAACGCACCCTTGCTGGTTTCCAGGGCGATGGCGGTGGTGATATTGCGCGTATAATTGAGAATATTGCCACCGATCATCATCGAAGCACCGACTTCGGCAATCACCCGCCCGAAAGCGGCAATTAGCGCAGCGATCAGGCCGTATCGGACTTCGTACATCACCGTCAGCATGGCCTGCCAGGGACGTGCACCCAGTGTCACGGCGGTCTCCCAGGCACGCCGGTCAGCCGCCTGCAGGGCCGAATGACTGATGGCGACCAGCAACGGGAAACACAGAATGATTTGACCGATCACCATGCCGGTCTGGGTGAACAGCAGTTTGAGATCGCCCAGTGGCCCGTTCCTTGACAACAACATATACACCGTCAGGCCGACCACCACGGCGGGTAAGGCCAGCAGGGTGTTGAAGGTCGATATGAGTGCGCGCCTTCCACGAAAACGGGCGTTGGCCAGGGCGAAAGCCAGCACAAATGCCGGCAGCGCGGAAATCAGCACGGCCCGCAGCGAGACACTGAAGGAAATACTGATAATGGTCCACAGAGCCGGATCACCCGTAATCAGCAGCGTGAACGCCTCGCGGGTGCTGTCAAGCAACTGTGACAATATTATCGCGCCTGCGCATTAATCCCGTCGGGCATGGGGACGAACAGCTGTTGTTGATTGATGGTGAAGTGCGCGATCAGGTGCTGCGCAGGTGCAGATGTCATCCATTTAATCAACGCCATGGCGCCGGCATAGTTGGCGTCGGGGTATTTTTCCGGGTTGGCCGCCATGATGCCGTAGGGATTGAACAGTCGCCGGTCACCTTCGAACACCATCTTCAGCGGCAGCCTGTCGCGATAAGACAGCCAGGTACCACGGTCGGTGAGTGTATAGCTCTGTAATTCAGCGCTTATCTGCAGCGCCTTTCCCATGCCCTGGCCGACTTCCCGGTACCCATCGCCGGCGGGTTGCAGGCCTGCCTGATTCCACAACGACAATTCCTTTTTGTTGGTACCGGAATCATCACCCCGTGAAATAAACAGGCTGTGACTGTCGGCGATGTGCCGCATGGCATCGAGGACATTAGTTGTACCCTGTAAGCCGGCCGGGTCGTCGAGCGGACCGACGATAATGAAATCGTTGTACATGACATCACGCCGGTTGACGCCAAAACCTTCAGCGACCAGTTTGTTTTCCGCGTCGCGGGCATGAACCAGTGCCGCGTCGACATCACCTTCCTTGAGCAGTCGCAACGCTTTACCTGTGCCGACTGCGATCACTTTGACTTTATACGGATAGCTTTTCTCGAAGGCCGGCAGGAGCTCAGCCAGCAGCCCGGAGTTCTCGGTACTGGTGGTGGTTGCCAGGCGAATAAAGGCTGTGTCAGCATGCGCGGCAGTTGTTGCAACACACAGCAGCAACAGGCTTAACGTTTTCCACAGGGTTTTCAATAACAACATACGCAAGTTTCTCAAACAGGTTAATACTGGCATCCAACAAGGACAGTTTAAAGGCAATGAACAGCTGAAATCCATCGGCTGCAAGGTATTATTCCGCTGCACCGACACTCAACCGACGTCTTTGTGACGTCCCTGCGGTTTATCCTCCGGTGCGTCAAAAATGACTTTGTCGGCGCCGTTATACACCAGGAAGTGACGCCCCCTGGCGCGGGCGATCATGGTAATGCCGAGTTCCTGCGCCAGCTCCAGCCCCATGTGGGTGACTCCCGAGCGCGACAGCAGAATGGGAATTCCCATCTGTGTGACTTTCATGACAATTTCAGACGTCAGCCGGCCGGTGGTATAGAAAATCTTGTCGTCACCGGCAAGCTGCTCCAGCCACATGGCGCCGGCAATGGCGTCGGCTGCATTGTGTCGCCCGACATCTTCGACAAACATTGTGATGTCGGTGCCATGACACAGGCCGCAACCGTGGACCGCACCGGCGCGCTTGTAGATTTCATTGTGGGTGCGGATGTTTTCCAGTAAGCCATAGAGCATGGACTGGCGCACCGGCAGCTCGGGCAGATTGATGTGGTAAAGCGCGTCCAGCGTACAGCTGAACACCGTACCCTGGCCGCAGCCGGTGGTGACGGTGCGCTTTTTAAGCTTTTCATCCCAGCCATCGACGCCGCTCCAGGTGGTGACCCGGACCGATTCCGTGCCCCAGTCGACGCTGACATCACGGATCTCTTCAAGCTTTTCAATGAAGCGCTGGTTGCGCAGGTAGCCGATGGTGAGGGCTTCCGGCTGGGTGCCCAGCGTCATCAGGGTGACGATTTCGCGGCCGTCGACGTACAGGGTCAGCGGCGATTCGCCGGCAACATAAACCTCTCGGCGGTCACCGGCTTCGTCGACCGCAGTTACCGGATGGGTCGGGGCGAGCCCCGCCCGGGTCATGCTCGGACGGTAGTGATCGTCAGACAATTCGGGCTCCTGGCATGGTCGATACCTGTCTGTTAGATTAGCACTATACTGAAACTGAAGCTCCGTAGTATCTGAAACAGGAACACGCGGTCATGCAACACAGTTTTCCAGTCTCCATTATGGTCGACTACCAGGCAACGCCGGGCAACCGCTGGCAGGCGGGCCGCTGGCGTGTCAGCGGACTGGTGGCCGGTGGTCAGGGAGAAGGGGTGCGACAGACGCCGTTGCACGCTAACGCCGGGCAGCAACAGACGCTGTGGACCGGTTTCAGCGTGGAACTGCACAAGGACGAGGCCGAGAGTTACTATTTCAATATCGTCAGCGATACCCCGCGGGCGTTTGTTATCTGTACGCTCGATGACAACGGGCCGTTACGGCCGTTGATCGTTACCCTAAGCTACGACGAAGCCGCGTCCTACCTGGAGTCCGACGACATTGTCGAGTCCGTGGCGATGCCCGCGGAACTGTATCGCTGGGTCGAGCAGTTTGTACTGGATAATTATCTGCCGCAGAAAAAAAAGAAGCGTAAACGCGAAAACTGGAAGGAGGAGAGCCGTGAGCGTCCACCGGGACTTTGACAGCGATCCGGACAACGATGAAAGTTTTGTCAGTCGCTGGTCGAAGCGCAAGCAGGAAGCCCGGCCGGACACTGGCCCTGCTACCGAAGCGCCACAGCCGCTTGAGCAGGATTCCGCCACGGCAGCCCGCCCGGTACTGACCGATGCCGATATGCCAGACCCCGACAGCCTGCAGGCGGACAGTAATTTTGCCGCTTTTATGTCGCCGGGGGTGAGTGAATGGCTGAGAGCGAAGGCTTTGCGCCGGCTATTCCGCCTGCCGGGGCTACACACACCGGACGGGCTGGACGATTACGACGAGGATTTCACCCGGCTTGCCAGCCTCGGTGACACCCTGACCCACGAAATGCGGCGCATGCTGGCGCGTGAAGCCGACACGGAAGACGAGCCATCGTCAGCCGCCACTAGCCAGGCAGATCCGGCATCCATGCAGGCCGAAGCCGGGCTATCTGATGAATCAGGCGACGATGCTGCGGACCAGGATCCGGAACCCGGTGACGAACCACAAAGGCCGGCGTGAATGAGTACGCCGCTTTCATCCCTGTCACAACTTCTCCTTACTGCTGACAGCGGCGCGACGGTAAACGCCCGTGCTCGGGCCCAAGCCTACGATGCCATAGCAACGCAGATCCCGGTGGTGGCACGCGTTAACTACCAGTCGGATGGCTATGTGCTGATCATTGGCACTGCGACGGCGGCTGATACGGCAGCGCAGGTGTTGGCCGCGTCTCCCGACCTGCATATCTGTGTGCTCATAACCGATTCGACACAACCAGCGGGTACAGTGGAAGAAGGCGGACCAGTACGCCGGGTACACGGCTGTGCCGATGCCCTGACGGGCTACCTGGGGCGGTTTGAAATCCGGACCGGTAACCCGCTGCTGGCCACGGCGCTGCAATTATCACTGCCGGCGGATACGCCGGCTTTCGACCTGGTGCTGGACCTGAATGACACACCCCTGATCGGCAGCGAGGTCCCGCCACCCGGTTATTATGCACCTCGCGGCGCCGGGCCGGCCTTGAAGGCGGCGCTGGAAGAAATTCCCACGCTGACAGGTGAGTTCGAAAAACCCCGCTATTTCCGCTATAACGCCGCCATCTGTGCGCATGGGCGCAGCGGTGTCAGCGGCTGCACGCGTTGCCTTTGGGCCTGCCCCACCGACGCCATTATTTCCAACGGCGACGTCATACAGGTCAACCCCAACCTCTGTCAGGGCGCGGGCAGTTGCGCCACGGCCTGTCCGACCGGCGCTATTACCTACGGCTATCCGGGCATGGACGAAACGCTGGGGGCGTGGCGTGGTCTGCTCAAAGCCTATCGCCGGGCGGGTGGTGAGCGGCCGGTGTTACTGGTACACGACGCACACGGCGGGCGCGAAGCGCTTTATGATCTGCTGACATCACTGTCCGACCGCTGCCTGCCGGTGGAAGTCGAGGAACTCGGCAGTGTGGGCATGGATGCCTGGCTGGCGGCGATCGCCTGGGGGGCGGATGCTGTCTATCTGTTGTCGACGCCGGCGGTTCCGGCTTCCGTGCAACGGGAAATCGATTTCCAGCTGTCGGTGGCGCGCGACATCATCGCCGGCCTGGGCTACAGCGGCGATAGCCTGCAGTGCGTGGCGGTGGATGAACTGACAGTGCCGGACGGTCCCGGGACCGAGACGCCGTTGCAGCAGCCGGGTGAATTCGTCGCCCTGGACGAAAAACGCACCCTGATCCGTCTGGCCGTCGACCACCTGGCCGCTCAGCTGTCGCGGCCGCCGCTGCCGGTGACACTGCCGGCAGGCGCCCCGTTTGGTGAAATCCGCGTCGACGCCGAGCGCTGCACTCTATGCATGGCCTGTGTTTCCCAGTGTCCGGCCCATGCCCTGGCGGCGGGCGATGACAGTCCGCAACTGCGCTTTGTCGAAGCCAATTGTGTGCAGTGCGGTGTTTGCAGCCACAGCTGCCCTGAACAGGCCATTCAGCTGGTATCGCGCTTCCTGTATGACCATGCTCAGCGATCGCAGCTGCGTATCCTCAACGAAGACCAGCCGTTTTGCTGTATCCGCTGCGATAAGCCTTTTGCAACGCGCCGCGTCATCGAGCTAATTACGGACAAGATGAAACAACACCCCATGTTCAGCGGCGATGCGCTGCTACGCCTCAAAATGTGCGAGGACTGCCGCGTGAAGGATATGCTTATCGACCCGTCAGACGAAGGGCCGGGTCTGCGCCCAGGAGGACAGGCATGAGCAACGGCCAGGCATCAAATGCCACCGTCAGTGACGAAGATCTGGCGCGCGCGCACGTTTATCAGCTGTTGGGGCATTTACTCGCGCGGTCGCCCGATAAACAGATGTTGGTCCTGATAGGCTCAATTGATGATCAGGCGGCCGATAGCGATACGCCGTTGTCGGCAGCCTGGCACGAACTGCGTCGTGCCGCCGGGTCCGCGCAGCCGGCGCCGCTGGAAGAGGAATATTTCAAGCTGTTTATCGGACTGGGGCGCGGCGAGCTGATGCCCTATGCCTCCTGGTACCTGCACGGGGCGCTGATGGAACGCATCCTCGCAGAGCTGCGCCAGGATCTGAAGCGTCTGGGCTTCGCCCGCTGCGACGAGGTGGCGGAACCAGAAGACCATGCCGCCGCCTTGTGTGAGACCCTGGGGATGATTATTTCTGATCCTGGTCTATCCTTAGAACAGTCTGCTTTTTTTCAGATCTATCTGGACGGCTGGTTGGGCCGGTTTTTCGCTGACCTGGAGGCGGCTGAGACGGCCGATTTCTACCGCGCTGTGGGCCAGCTGGGCCGCCGCTTCATGGAGTTGGAACGGCGCCTATTTGCCTTGCCGGCCGAATAGACGTATTACAGCACGGATGTCAGGGAAACTCAGTTCGCCATCGTTTGTCGGAGGACGTATGAAAGATCGAACCAGCCCGTTAACGTTAACCGGCGATCGCCGGACTTTTCTCAAGGCGGCTGCTGCTACCGGCGGTGCTGCTGCGTTGTCAACGCTAGCCACTGCGCCGGTCGCCGCGACCGACAAGTCGGACAGCCCACCCACTGTGGATGCCCGGACCGAATCCAGGGGCTACAGGGAAACCGCCCACATCAGAGATTATTACAAGATCATTCGGGAATAACCGGCTGGCCGTGGCGCCGGCGGGTTTTGTGCGGGGACACACTACAAAAAGCGACAGTCAATTTTGGCATGCAGGAGACTGAACAATGAAACTGGTCAGGAAACAACCCAACGGCAACCCGGACCATCCCCAGGAATCGATCAGTAATCCACGCATGGACCGGCGCACCTTCCTGCGCCGATCGGGTATAGGTGTTGGCGGTCTGGCCGCGGCGAGTGCGCTGCCGGCCGGCATGATGCGCAGAGCGCAGGCTGATACAACCGCGACGCCTGCCGAATCCGGCGGCAATATCCAGCAGGTGCGCAGCATCTGCACCCATTGCTCGGTCGGTTGCGGCATCTATGCGGAGGTGCAGAACGGCGTCTGGACCGGTCAGGAACCGGCTTTCGATCACCCCTTCAACCGCGGCGCACACTGCGCCAAGGGCGCCTCGGTACGCGAGCACGGGCACGGCGAACGGCGGCTGAAATACCCCACCAAGCTGGTCAACGGTCAGTGGCAGAAAATTTCCTGGGACCAGGCGCTAACAGAAATCGGCGATAAAATGCTGCAAATCCGTGAGCAATCGGGGCCGGATTCGGTGTACTGGCTGGGATCGGCCAAACATAACAATGAGCAGGCTTACCTGTTCCGCAAGTTCGCCGCTTTCTGGGGCACCAACAACGTCGATCACCAGGCGCGTATCTGCCATTCCACCACCGTGGCCGGGGTTGCCAATACCTGGGGCTACGGCGCCATGACCAATTCCTATAATGACATCCACAACAGTCAGGCCATTCTGATTATCGGCGGCAACCCCGCAGAAGCCCACCCGGTCTCGCTGCAGCATATATTCCGCGCCACGGAGCGCAACAACGCGCCGCTGATTGTCATCGACCCACGCTTTACGCGCACCGCGGCGCACGCCGACCTCTACATGCGCCTGCGCCCGGGCACCGATGTGCCGGTGGTGTGGGGTATGCTCTGGCACATTTTCGAGAACGGCTGGGAAGACAAGGAATTTATCCGCGAGCGTGTGTATGGCATGGACCAGATTCGTGCCGAAGTGGCCAAATGGACGCCGGATGAAGTCGAGCGCGTGTCGGGGGCGCCGGAAGAACAGGTCAGACGCGCCGCCAAAATAATGGCCACGCATAAACCCGGCACCTTTATCTGGTGCATGGGCGGTACCCAGCACACCATCGGCAACAACAACACCCGTGCCTACTGCGTGTTTCAGCTGGCGCTGGGCAACATGGGAGTATCCGGTGGCGGCACCAATATCTTCCGCGGTCACGACAATGTCCAGGGCGCTACCGACTTCGGCGTACTGAGTCACACGCTGCCGGGCTACTACGGTCTTTCAGCCGGCGCCTGGAAACACTGGTCGGGTGTCTGGGACGTGGATAACGACTGGATACAGGGGCGCTTCGACCCGGGCAGCTACGAGGAGTCCAAGGGCAAACCGGCCAAGCCGATGAACACCAAGGGTATACCGGTATCGCGCTGGATCGACGGTGTGCTCGAAGACAAGGGCAATATCGCACAAAAGGACAATGTGCGCGCCATGGTGTTCTGGGGGCACGCGCCCAACAGCCAGACGCGCGGTGCACAGATGAAGGAAGCCATGGAAAAACTGGATCTGATGGTGGTCATCGACCCCTATCCCACGGTCAGCGCTGTCATGCAGGACCGTACCGATGGCGTGTACCTGCTGCCCGCGGCCACCCAGTTCGAAACTTATGGTTCTGTCACTGCGTCTAACCGTTCGTTGCAGTGGCGTGACAAGGTCATCGAGCCGCTGTTCGAGTCCCTGCCCGACCACACCATCATGTACAAGTTCGCAAAGAAACTCGGGTTTGATCAGGAGCTGTTCAAAAATATCGAGGTCAGCGGTG
>Ga0316194_10000446_pt1 | contig 26151 bp, 22 predicted proteins | sample CroRivsedime1_MG_FD_204936 | JGI IMG/M metagenome (GOLD analysis project Ga0316194, IMG submission 204936) | Coastal sediment microbial communities from Maine, United States - Cross River sediment 1 | ecosystem: Environmental > Aquatic > Marine > Coastal > Sediment | place: USA: Maine...
GCTTCTCGCCTCGCCCGAAGGGAGGCCCACAAATAACCCAATACGGCGTTGCAGCCCTTGTTAAGGGAATAACCATTAACTGCAGACTGCGCCTTGTCCTGGCTCATTTGTGGACCTCTGATATGCACACGTTATTCATTACACCACACTAGTGTGGACAGGTGCTGCAATGTAACACGAAGGGAGAAGGGAGCCGACCGATAAGCCGGGTTTTGTCGTGGACAGCCATTCATCTGGACACTGCGTCACCGCAGGCCTCAAGCAACCTACCCGGGAACCATGCGGGCCGCATGAATGTTCCCCTATTTGGTCTTGCTCCGGGTGGGGTTTACCCTGCCACGCCTGTTACCAGCCGCGCGGTGCGCTCTTACCGCACCATTTCACCCTTACTCGCACGTATGCGAGCGGTATATTTTCTGTGGCACTTTCCATAGACTCGCGCCTCCCAGGAATTACCTGGCACCCTGCCCTGTAGAGCCCGGACTTTCCTCCCCGTCCTTACGGACGGAGCGACTGCCTGGTCGACTCCCGGCTATTATTATACAGGAAGCCGTTGCCCGTCGGCCTCACTCTTGATCGGTATATGACCGGCGTGTACCGCGGAACAGTTTACCAATGAAGCGGTTCAGGAGACTGCTGCGTTTCAGCCCCGGAATAAGACTGTGCTTTTCACGCAACACGAATTGTTGCTTCAATCGCAACAAACCGGAATGCCCCGGATCGACATTCAGTCCACGCCGTAATGCCATGTAGGCACTTTCGCGGAAACCAAGCCAATGTTCTGCCATGGCAAGGTTGCAGTACACCTCGGCATCCTGTGTCTCCCCCACTGCGGCCTTTCGACACAGTTTCACACCACTCATGTCACCCATGCAAACACGCGACAGGCCATGAAAGGAGGTATAGCGGCCCTGGTAGATGTCATCCATTGACGCACACTCATCCGCGGCACGGAACAACATCAGTGCGCCTGCAAAATCATCACCCCTGAAACACTTCAGACCATCCATGAAATCATCACGCATGTGCACCCGAATGCCGGGCATACGTAGACCGAACTGGCTAGCCATATCGCCCCCTTGCGGATATGCTCACCTGATTGTAATAACAATCGACAAACTACACACTACCCCCCAACGGTTGTGGAGACTATAGCGTTTGCCTGAAAATGCAAGTGGCACTTTAAACAAACGGACCGCCAATTTTCTGACACCCCATGAACATACTTTTTGCCAGTGCTGAAGCACACCCCTTGATTAAAACCGGCGGACTGGCCGATGTGGCCGGCAGCCTGCCACGCGCAATCCGCAGGCTGCGTCACGATATCCGTGTCATCATTCCTGCCTACCAGGTGGTTCTGAAACAGGTTAAGAAATTTACCCTTGTGGCCCACCTGGACCTCGAAGGCGTCAAGCAACCGGTTCGCATCTTCTGTGGTCGCCTGCCAGGCAGCACTGTCGCAATCTACCTGGTCGACTCGCCGGAGCATTTTGACCGGCCCGGCAACCCCTACACCATGCAACAGGGCGCCGTCTGGCCGGACAACGCCGAACGCTTTACCGTCTTCTGCCGTGCTATCGAGGTACTGGCGCTGGATGCCGCCGGACTCGACTGGCAGCCGGACCTTGTTCATTGCAACGACTGGCAGACGGCACTGGTCCCACCGTTGCTCGATCAGCATGCAGTACGGCCGGCAACGGTCTTTACCATCCATAACCTCGCCTACCAGGGCCTGTTTGACTGGAGAGCGTTCCAGAAACTGAATCTACCCGCAGACTTCTGGTCCATGGAGGCCATGGAATTTCATAACCAGTTTTCATTTATCAAGGGTGGACTGGTGTTTGCTGACTGGATAAGCACCGTCAGCCCGACCTACGCAGAGGAAATCCAGACGAGTAAATACGGCTACGGCCTGGAAGGACTCATCAGTCACCGCAGCGACAACCTGAGTGGCATCGTCAACGGTGTTGATTACAGTGTCTGGAACCCGGGACGCGACCTGCACATCCCGGTGCAGTTCAATGCACGCTCGCTGATACACAAGCTGGAAAACAAGCAGGCGCTACAGGAACACTTTGGCCTGCCTGTTGATGAAACGATTCCCGTGTTTGCCGTCATCAGCCGGCTGGTCGAACAGAAAGGCATCGACCTGATCCTGGACATCGTGCCCGAACTCGTTAAACAGCAGGCACAGTTAATCGTGCTGGGCAGCGGCGATAAAAAACTCGAAGCCGGCATACGCAATGCGGTCACTGCATACCCGCAACAGGTCGCCGCACACATCGGTTATGACGAGGCACTGTCCCATCACATTGAAGCCGGCGCAGATATCTTTTTAATGCCCTCGCGATTCGAACCCTGTGGCCTGAACCAGATTTACAGCCAGCGTTACGGCACCGTCCCCATTGTGCGCTACACCGGTGGACTGGCCGACACGGTGACGAACACCACAGCCGATACACTTGAAGCGAAAACAGCCACCGGGTTCAGCTTTCAAGAGGCCACGGCAGCGGCCTTGATCAAGGCCATTAAACGCGCACTCGAACACTATCGACAGCCAGCGATCTGGCAACAGCTTGTGTGTACCGGCATGAAGCAGGACTTCAGCTGGAAGCACAGCGCAAAACTTTATATAGCGCTCTATGAAACAGTCCTGGCCCAGCACGCCGGCAAGCCCATAGCCGAGTCAGCCTGAATCTGTACCCATGCCGGCCAGAACATATCCTGCAGATTTGCTGCTGCATCAAGGGTAGTACCCCGACAGACAACACGCAATTCACTATCTCATTATCAGTTACTTGCATATATATAATACATTTATCTTTAACTTTATTTAGTAGCAGAATTTTCGACAAGCCGTATAATCTCACACCCCGAAACAGGATCTGGCCGCGCGCGCGTGGCTTTTTTATGTAGATGACAAACAAACCAGGCAGCGACATTTCTTTACCCGGCGACAAGGAACTGCGCAGTCGGGTTCGCCTGTTTGGCAATATGCTGGGAGAGGTCCTGCTTGAACAGGCCGGTGCGGATGTTCTGTCTGCTGTCGAAAAACTGCGCAAGGGTTACATTCGACTGCGCAAACAGGAAAACAGTGCCTTGCGTGCGCGCCTGTCACGGGTCATCGAGCGTCTCAGTCCCGATCACCTGACAGATGTAGTGCGCGCCTTCAATCTATATTTTAGCCTGGTCAATATTGCCGAGGAATCATTCCAGCACCGGCAGCGCCGCCAGCAAGCACGCAGACACGGACCATTATGGCTGGGTTCCTTCACCCAGACGCTGCAGGAATTTCATAATGAAGGGGTGAAGCAGGAACAGATACAAACCCTGCTGAACGAAACACTTTACATGCCGGTATTCACGGCGCACCCGACAGATGCTATTCGCCGCACGGTGATGTATGCATTACGACGTATTTTTATTACCAGTGAGCGACTTTCAGACAGGCGCATCAGTCGCGATGAACGCGACGAAATCCGTCACACCATCAAGCAGCAGATTCAGGTGCTGTGGAAGACCGATGAAGTGCGCGTCAACAAACCCACGGTCGAAGATGAAATCCGCAACGGCCTGTATTTTTTTCGTGTAAGCCTGTTCGATGCCGTCCCGGAAACCTATCGATATCTGGAAAAGGCAATACACCGTGTTTATGGCACGGCCGGCCAGACATCCGAAGCAGGCATAACAGTACCTGGCGGACTCATTCACTTCGGGTCCTGGATTGGCGGCGATCGTGACGGCAACCCGTTTGTCCAGCCAGCAACCACCACGCTCGCACTGCGTATGCATATGCGTGAAGTCCTGATTGTCTACCTGAGCCGGGTAAAAAAACTGTCCAGTCGCCTGACCCACTCATCCACGCTGTGCGACTTCTCTGCTGCCTTCATGGACAGCCTGGAGGCGGACGAACAACGCTTTCCCGATGCCAGTCAGGGACTGCCAGCTGATTATGTTAACGAGCATTACCGGCGCAAACTGCACATTATGCGGCGCCGCCTGAATATGAACCTGACCGCCGTCAGTGAGCGTATTGAACAGCCGGATATTGACCTGGCCAACCAGACAATCGGCTATGCCAGCGAGCAGGAATTATTACTCGACCTGCAGTTGATTTACGACTCGCTGGTTGCCGGCGGTGATGCCAACATGGCAGACGCCAGGTTGAAGGATCTGATGCGCCTGGTTGAAACCTTTGGCTTCTACCTGATGCACCTTGATATACGGCAGGAATCAACAAGGCATACCGAGGCCATCACCGAAATCCTGAAACAGTTACCGGCGAACGTGGACTACGCCTCACTCGACGAACCTGCACGGCAACATCTCATCACGCAGACACTCGCGACGACGCCACCGGTCCTCGACCGCTCTGCCCTGTCTGCAGACACCCGCGAGACACTGGAGGTGTTCGATGTCATGCGCCGCATGCAGACCGAGGTCAGTCCCAATGCCTTCGGTAACTACGTGATCTCGATGACACACACGGCCAGTCACATCCTCGAGGTCATGTACCTGGCCTGGCTAACGGGTCTTGCCGGCAGGCAGAATGATGAATGGTTCTGCCGTATTCGCATCAGCCCACTGTTTGAGACCATCGACGACCTCGATCATGCAGAGGCCATCCTGACACATCTGCTGGAAAACAAGACCTACCACGAACTGCTCAACGCGGCCTGTCACTGCCAGGAAATCATGCTGGGCTATTCTGACTCCTGCAAGGACGGCGGGATTCTCGCATCCAACTGGAGCCTGTACGAAGCACAACAGCAAATCATCGCCATCACCAGTCAGCACGACATCCAGGTCAGGCTGTTTCATGGCCGCGGTGGTACCGTCGGCCGCGGTGGTGGCCCGACACATGAGTCCATTCTGTCGCAGCCACCGGGTACCGTACACGGCCAGATCAAATTTACTGAACAGGGCGAGGTGTTGCGCTACAAGTACAGCAACCCCGAAACCGCAGTGTATGAACTCTCTATGGGACTGACCGGCCTGCTCAAGGCCAGTCGCGGTGTAATCAAGACAGCCGTGGAAGACCGGCGCGACTACATGGGCATCATGGACGAACTGACGCGTCTCGGCGAAGATACCTACCGTGACCTGATCGACCATACAGCAGGGCTGTTCGACTATTTCTATGAAGTCACTCCGGTCACCGAGATCGGCTTGCTGAACATCGGCTCGCGGCCGTCACATCGCAAGCAGCAGGATCGCTCGAAAGAATCCATTCGCGCCATCCCCTGGGTATTCGGCTGGGCGCAATCCCGGCACACACTGCCGGCCTGGTACGGTCTTGGCAGCGCCCTGGAAAACTGGCGCAATGACGACCCGGCTCGTCTTGCCCGGCTACAGACCATGTACCGTGAATGGCCCTTTTTCCGCTCCCTGCTGGGCAACATCCAGATGGCCCTGTTCAAGGGTGAGATGGATATTGCCCATGAATATACCCGACTTGCCAGTGATGCCATACTTGCCGAGGGTATCTACAGCAAGATCCGGGCAGAATACCGCCGCACCGTCACCCAGGTGCTGCACATCGCCGGCATTCATCACCTGCTGGAAGAAAACCCGACACTGAGTCTGTCACTGCATCGACGTGATCCCTACCTCGATCCACTGAACAATATCCAGGTGACACTGCTGTCGCGCTACCGGAACAACGATCTCACCGACGCACAGCGCGATCGCTGGCTGAAACCGCTGCTACTCAGCATCAATGCGATCGCCAGCGGCATGCGGAATACCGGTTAGCGGCTGCCGGATGGACAGGAATCCACGGTCGCACATAACAATGCGATTAGGTTATAGTAAGCACCATACTGAAACAGCAGGGTTAATTTTTAGATGACACAACGGCTTGCACTGGTTGTTGATGATTCCAAGACAGCACGCGTCACCCTGAGACGCATGCTGGAAGAACAACGTATCGATGCCGACACGGTGGACTCCGCCCAGGCGGCAATCGAGTACCTCGTCGAAAAAGCGCCGGATGTGATATTCATGGATCACATGATGCCGGGTATGGACGGCCTGCAGGCGGTCGAAGCCATCAAGAGCAACCCGAAAACCGCCACCATCCCCATTATGATGTACACCTCGAAAGAAGGTGACCTGTACGTCAGCCAGGCACGCGCCCTGGGTGCAGTCGGCATTCTGCCAAAGCAGGTAGAACCCGCCGAATTATTTGAAGTCCTCAACAAACTCGGACTGGTCGAAGACCGTCGCACCACGCGGGAGCCCGACAAGAATCGCTTTGTGTTGTTAAACGAGACAGCCGATGAGATTGCACTGTCGGCTGCCAAGGAAGACATGGAGGCGATTGCGCGCAAGGCCGCCGAGTCAGCCAGCCACCACCAGGCACCACCGGAACTTGCAGCATGGCTGGAAAGCTATCACCACGAGATGGTAAAGGATGTCCGCGAACTCAGGACCGAGCTGGACCAGCTGAAATCGGTCCAAAGCCCGGCTGCAAATAAAAGTTTCAACTTCATCCCTCCCCTGGTGGTCGGGCTACTGATGCTGATACCGTTGCTGTGGTCAATCAGTAGCAACAATGAATCAAGTGCCGCACTCGAATCGGCCAACCGGCAACTTAACCAGCTGGAACTGGCACAGCTCTACCAACAGGAGCAGGCAAGCGCCGAGAATTCAACCGCTACTGAATTACGTCAGCAGCTCAATCGCCAGAAGCAACAGGCCACCGAGCAATCCGACCTGCTGTATAACAGCATTACCTGGGCAATCAACCAGAGCAGCCCCTACGATATCCGTGAGGAAGCCTACAGTGACCGGCGTCTCACCATCATCCAGGAACTGATTGCCCGGCTACAGGCCCTCGGCTTTAAAGGCACCGTGCAACTGCATTCATACCTCGGCGAGTTTTGCCTGAGTGGCGACGAGGTCAGTGGCTATACCCTGCCACCCGACGATCTCCCGGCTAGCAACTGCACATTGATTGGCCACCCACTGCAACAATTGCCATCACTGGGTGAAAGACAGTCCATCGCCTTTGCCAATTTCCTCGCGACCTCTCCCCTGGTAAATAACAGCGGCATCAGCATTGACCTCGTGCCACATCATTACAGTAGCCCCCGCGTTCCCTACCCGCCGCAACAACAGGGCGTCACCGCCTTTGATTGGAATCGTATCGCCACCGCCAATAACCGTGTGGAAGTGACCTTGACTCCGGATACAGGTATATAGCTAGTGTGGTGTAACGAATAACGTGCACATATCAGAGGCCCACAAATGAGTCAAGACAAGGCGCAGCCTGCAGTTAATGGTTATTCCCTTAACAAGGGCTGCAACGCCGTATTGGGTCATTTGTGAACCTCCCTTCGGGCGAGACGAGAAGCCGTCATCTGCGGTGTTGCGTCTCTTGGAAAGGGCACACCATTCCCGGCGAGACGCGCCTTGCAGCTAACGGCTTCTCGTCTCGCTGATATGTACACGTTATTCGTTACACCACACTAGTCTCCCCGTTACTGCACAGACCCGGCTGACACTCATACTGGTTTTTTAACACCCGAATCGTTATCATGCCGCCCCATCATTCTGGAGCCGGCAAGCGTGTATCTCTCTCGGGCATGAGCAGGGCACACCGTCCAGAACAAGAATCAACACAAATAATCAGGGAAACAACGCCATGAAGACTCTTCACACCGTGAAAGCGATGTCCACCATTCTGCTGTTTGGTCTGGGTATAGCCATAAACCCGGCCACCAAGGCAGAAGACGCACCAGCAGCAACGACCAACACGGGTGAAGAGCAAGCAGCATGGACACCACCACCGCCACCACCGGATGAGTTTGACTGGATTCAGCTGAATTCGGGTGAATGGCTCAAGGGTGAATTCAAGGTGCTCTATGATGACTCAGTCGAGTTTGACAGTGATGAACTGGGGCTGCTTAGCCTCGACTGGGCCGACATCAAACAGGTTCGTGGAGCTACCACGTTCGCTGTTAATATTGAAGGCCGGGACGAAGTTGCCGGCAATCTACAGGTGAACGGTGACCAGATAACAATCGTGGCCGGCGAGGAGTCACAGGAGTTCAGCCGTGCAGACGTCATCTCCATTGCGCATGGGGCGCCCAAAGAAAGCAATTACTGGTCGGCGAAGTTCACTCTGGGCCTGAATATCAGCCAGGGTAATAGCGACAGGCAGGATCTGAACCTGGCACTGAATACAAAGCGACGCACGGCAGACTCGCGTTTCCTGACGGATTACCTTGGTTTCTACAGCAAATCAGACCACATCAAGACCGATGATAACCACCGGCTTCGCAGCACTTATGATATTTTCAAAACTCGAAGATTTTTCTGGCGGCCGTTGCTCGGTGAATTTTTCAGAGACCCCTTCCAGAATATCGACTACCAGATTACGGCCGGTGCCGGCGCCGGTTATCAGCTGATCGATACTTCGAAAACCGAGTGGAGTATCTCGGGCGGCCCTGCTATCAAGTACACAAAGTTCGATACTGTTGAAGACGGTGAAAGCAAGAGCGAGTCAACACCTGCACTGTGGGCAGGCACCAACTACGACCGTGCACTGAACAGCAAGATGGACCTGATTCTCGGCTACAGCACGATCATCGGCAACCAGGATTCAGGCGGTTACACCCATCACGCCATCGCCACCCTGGAAACCGAGTTGCTGTCATGGCTGGACTTTGACACGTCGTTTATCTGGGACCACATTCAGAACCCGACCCGCAACTCTGACGGCAGCATACCGGACAAGGATGATTACCGCTTCGTGATCGGTCTGGGCATTGATTACTGATGACGGCCTTCTGACCCCGGCTTACAAAAACACTCCTTTTCGTTAACCGCCAGGCCGTCTATGCTCTGTGCATGCGGCTATCCCGAAAAGCCTGTGCAGGCATTCTTTGTCTTTTGTATGTACTCACCGTGGGTCCGGGTACAGCATCTGCTGCCACAACAGGCACAAGTGGATTGCTGCAGCCAGGACCTTATGCGGTAGGCAAAGAGAATTTCAGGCTGATCGACGGTCACCGGTCAACGGCCGCACACAACGGTGATCCGGAAATGGCAGAGCGTGTCCTTGAGACAAGCGTCTGGTATCCGGCACACAACAGGCACCTGGAGTGGTTACGCCCCGGCCCCCGACCGCTTGCCACGGATACCTGCCCCGCTCCCCTAGTTATTTATAGCCATGGCTTCATGTCCTTCCGGAGTAATGGCGCCTACCTGGCCAGGTTTCTTGCAAGTCAGGGCTATATCGTGGCAGCGGCCAATTTCCCACTCACCCGTTTTGGAACCCCCGGCGGCCCACAGTTCACCGACGTGATTAACCAACCGGGTGATGTCAGTTTTATTATCGACAGTTTGCTTGGCTGGAGTGAAACCACAGAAAATCGCTTCGCCGGGTGCATTGACCATGAGCGAATCGCAGCAGTGGGTCTTTCTCTGGGCGGTTTGACCACGACCCTGCTTGCCTTTCACCCAGAGTATCGGGACCCGAGAATTCGGGCGACTGTCTCTATCGCCGGACCTGTCGCCCTTCTCGGCAGGGATTTTTTCAGCACCGCACCCATACCCTTCATGATGATAGCGGCTGACATCGATGCCATGGTTGACTACCAGCAAAACGCCGTACCCTTCAGGGCCTGGGTACCCGAAGCCACACTCGTCACCTTGCAGGGCGGCTCGCACACCGGGTTTGCAGGCATGGCTGCGCGACTGTTCCGCTGGGTTGATAACCCTGACAGCGTTGGTTGCTGGGCCATGCGCGGGACACTGGACGATGCGCTCGATGTGCCAGATGATTTTATGTCAAGGCTGCGGGGGAACGAGAACGAAACCCTGACTGATTTGGAACTGATCCCCTGCCGCGACCCTGTACTGCCCACTGCCCTGCGGCCACAGCATCAGCAACTGCTGACAAAACAAGCTGTGTTTTCCTTCCTGCAGAGTCAATTCCATCGCGATGCTGAAATTCGTGATGAATACAAAGATATTCTTGAACAGTCACTGGCGCAGGATAATCCAGAGCTAGAGGTATCTGCTGGACAATAATACTCGACAAGGCCGGTAAGGTGCTCGATGTGGCCTGTTTGCGATTTCTTGGTTTATCATAATACCAACCTACAAGGCAATAACGTAACAACAATACTATGCAGACAAACAAACACCATTCGATCTGGAAGACTTCATTACGGCGACTGCGACAGGACTGGGACCAGGTCTTTACCACCCACCTGGCCTACACTGCGCTGGGCATTATTCTGTTTACCCCGCTGGTCGCTGTCATCAGCCGGCTGTTACTCGGCCTGTCCGATCAACCGGCGCTCGCTGACCAGGACATCGCCTGGTTTCTGCTATCCCCGGCCGGGATAGTGGCGCTTGTTGTTCTGGCAGGCCTGACAATCGCGATTCTCGGCGTCGAACAGGCCTCGCTGATGACCATGGGAGCCGGTAGCATACAGGGCCTGAGCATCAGCACAGTAGCAGCGTTGCGTTATACGGCGGCACGTGCACACAGCATCCTTGCCTTTGCGATCAGGCTGGTTGTGCGGGTGCTGCTGCTGACACTGCCCTTTCTGGCTGCCACGGGTGCCATTGCCTTATTCCTGCTCACCGATTATGACATCAACTACTACCTGTCAGAGCAACCCGTGGAATTCTGGATAGCCGCCGTGATGATCGGGCTGCTGTTGCTGGCAATGGTGTTAATACTGCTGAGAAAACTGCTTGCCTGGTCAATGGCGCTACCACTGGTATTGTTTGCCGGTATTGCACCGGCAAAGTCTTTTGCCGAAAGCGAACGCTTCACCGCTGGACACAAGCGCAACCTGATAAAGGTGCTCGTCATCTGGGCACTGCTGGCATTGATACTCGGTGTTGTCATATTGGGTGTCATACAGCAACTGGGCTCATGGGTGGTGCCGAATTTCTTCGACTCGATCGACTGGCTGGTACCTGTACTGGGTGGTTTCATCGCCATCTGGATGCTCGGCAATTTCATAGTCACGGTATTCACCACAGGCAGCCTTGCCTATGTACTGGTGACCTTTTATGAACAGTATGGCTCAAGTGAACAGAGTGCCGGTCTCGCTGCCATCGCACGGGAACAACCCACGCGCAGCTGGAAACTGTCTGCACCAAAACTGGCCCTGATACTGGCTGCTGCAGCTGGAAGCGCCATCCTGGTTGGCCACTGGTTACTGAACGGCATCCAGATAAGTGACACCGTCACCGTCGTGGCGCACCGCGGTGCCGCCGGCAAGGCACCGGAAAATACGCTGGCCTCGATTCGACAGGCCATCACGGATGGTACCGACTGGGTGGAGATTGATGTACAGGAAACCGTCGATGGTGAAGTGGTGGTTATCCATGACAGCGACTTCATGAAACTCGCCGGCGTCAATCTCAAGGTCTGGGATGGCGCACTGGAACAGATACGTGACATCGATGTCGGTAGCTGGTTTGACCCGAAATTTTCCGCCGAGCGCGTCCCCACACTGGCCGAAGTGCTTGAAGAGTCCAGAGGGAAGGCACGCGTGGTCATCGAGCTTAAATATTACGGGCATGACCAGCAACTGGAACAGCGTGTGGTGGACATCGTGGAACAGCTGGGTATGACGGATGAAGTCGCCATTATGTCGCTCAAGTATGAAGGTGTTCAAAAGATCCGTGCACTGCGACCGGAGTGGACCATCGGCTTGCTGTCTGCCACAGCCATAGGCAACCTGGCCAGTCTCGATGTCGATTTTCTTGCCGTCGCCCAGGGTATGGCCACACCGGGGTTTGTGCGCCGCAGTCATGAACAGGGGAAAAAGGTTTTCGTCTGGACGATCAACGACGCCGTCACCCTGTCACGTATGATGTCGTTGGGCGTGGACGGCGTCATTACCGATGAACCGGCACTGGCACGCGAGGTCATGGCAGACCGCGCCGATCTCAATCCGGCTGAACGCCTGCTGATGCACACCGCGATACTGTTTGGAAAACCTGAACCGCAACGACTCTATCGCGATGAGTCACCGTAACATGCGCCACCTTGTCATCCTTGCCTGTGCCCTGTTGCTTTCCTGCAGTGACGCAACCGATGGGGGCTCCTCACCGCACGAGGGCGTAGACCAGCTCGAGCGACAGCTCGAAATGCATCGCCACATGGACCTGCTTGTCCGCCAGGCGGCGCCCGACAGTACACTGGCAGCCTTCACCACGGACGGATGCAGTGGTGGTCTGTCAATCGGCTGGGAATACCTGGCCAACCAGGTTGATGGCATCCGCGAATATCATGGCACACGCCCGCCCTGGGAGGACTGTTGCATCGCACACGACAGGCTCTACCATGCAGGCGCTGCGATCGACGCCACGACAGAGGAAAGTTTCGCGGCACGCAAGCAGGCAGATCTTGCCTTGCTGGCCTGCGTGGTTGAGACCGGTAATACCCGAAAAATGGAACTCAGCAGGGAGTACGATGTTTCACCGAAAACGGTTCATACCCTCTATTCAACGATTGCCGAACTCATGTACCGTGCCGTTCGGATGGGTGGTGTCCCCTGCTCCGGTCTCCCCTGGCGCTGGGGTTATGGCTGGCCGGAATGTGATTAGGGAAGAATCGCGGATGCGATCCGCTCCTACAGGTGCCTCGACGGGCATGGATGTAATTCACAATCCCTGCATCACCGAATATAATAATTCAGCGCATTCGGACTGAACTCCCGGGGATCGGCAGTATCCGAAAACTGGTAGGGATTACGACTATTGTCCAGCCCCGCCACCAGGTAGCGCTGCTTATCAAGGTCATAGTAAACCTCAAGTGTACTCCACTGAACCGGCACCTCGTAGTAATTCAGGACATGCGCCTCCGAGGTGCGCCACAAATTACCCTCCAGGTCATAGTTGTCAGCCACTGCTATCTGCCAGCTGTCTTCATCGATATAAAAAACCCGTCGCCCGTAGATATGTTTCATTCCCGGCTTAAGCGTACCTTCCACGACCCACACCCGGTGCAGCTCGTAGCGTGCCAGCTCCGGGTTGATATGCTGTTTCCCGACGATGTCATCGTAATCCAGGTCCTGTGCATGGATGCGATAGGCGTTATAGGGGATATACAGTTCCTGCTTGCCTTTCAATTGCCAGTCATACTCCTCGGGCGAGCCGTTAAACATATCGAACTCATCCACAGTGCGCAGGTTATCCGTGTTGGTTGCCGGATAGGCATTGGCAATATAAGGCGCCCGCAAAATACGACGCAGGTTCCTGCTGTAGGTCCATGACTTGCGTGGCGCATCTGTCTGGTCAATGGGTTCAAGCACCAGGCTGCCATCGCCCGATAGCAGCCCGGGCTGTATCTGCTTACTCTTGAGCGCGAGCAACAGATTGGGAAACTTCTCGCGCAATTCATCACCGGGGGGGGCTGCGTAGGGAAAGGCAAAGTCCTGCAAGGACAGTGTTATTGTATATTGCCCCCTGTCAGTAACTGCCGCCTGGCCAAAGCTGCGGTGAACCCGGATACCGCGCCAGCGCAGGTTATGATTCCACACCGCTTCAACACCACTGGCCGGAACCGGGAACGGTGAGCTGACATTGGCGCCGGCAACGCCACCCTTGCCTTCTCGTAACACCGTGGCATTGCGTACATTATCCTCTATAGCCTGGTACACCCACTCCGGATAGGACGCCGAACGTCGCGTCGGGTAGACCTGTATGCGCCAGCTGTTCGGGTACGCGCGCAACAAGGCCTGCTGGCCAGGACTTAACTGGTCTGCGTAGTCCGCCATGTTATCTGCCGTAATGGTGTACAGCACGCCGTCCTCAGGCCAGGGATCAACATGCTGTTCACCGGGTACATAACCGGCTGGAGGTTCGGTGATCCCCCCCTTCCAGGGCGGGATGGTAGCGGCGGCATTGCCTGCACGTTCGGCACCAACCGGAGTAAGCAGCGGACCACCGGGTTGATCGACCGCAGTCGAAGGGTTATCCCCCATCGCCAGTGCAGGGAGCAACGTCAGCAGAAATATCAATAAGTACATATAACGCATGCCTGTCTCACACTAAAAGTTATAACTCACCCTGAAACGCACCAGGTCCCGGTCCCTGATCAGACTTTCACTGCTGTTCAGGAAATTGGTGACACTGAGGTTTGCGGTCCACTGGTTAATAAAACTGACACCAAGGGCAGCAGTAATCGACTTGCGGTCTTCCAGAAACGTGCCCAGCGGTGCCGGTGTGACGCCATTGACGTCGTGCGTCCACAACAGGGCAGGCACCAGCGTGAGCCCGCCGAAGACACCGTTATAAATCAGTGAACCGCCGAGCCGGTATCCCCAGGAGGTCGCGGTTGGTGGTAATGTGGCTTGTAGTTGCGGTTCACTACTGCCGGGCATGTCATGCACATACACCATGGCAAAATCCGCATTGGCGGCCGTCTGCGCTGCACCGAAACGGGGACCAAAAAACTGCGTCAGGCCCAGTGTGGCCTGGGTACGGTCATGCCGCGAATAGCCCTTGACGTGTTCATTGGCACCAAAGCTTCCAAGGGAACTGCCCGCACCATTGAACTCAATGGGTGATAGCGTTGCCGCAAATACGTCACCGAGATTTAGCTGGAAGGGAAAATCACGGTGATGCGAGAGTTCTCCTGATAGCAACAGACCACGCCTGGCAGTCGCCGTGCTAAAGCTGAGGCCCAGCATGGTGATATCCTCCGGATACTCGACAACGTAACCCGCCTGGTTGGCGTAACCACTGGTCGTCAACGAACCCGCTGTCTGCTCTGCTGCACTGGCAGCCTCACCGGGTGTGAGCCCGGTACTGACATACGCCGGCACCAGGCTGACGGCCAGTGCATCGACATCTGCCTGCGACGTTTGATCGATGGCCTGCTGGCTGGCTGTTCTCCCGCTAATAATCGGCAAACGGCTGTGGTAACGCACCAGGTGCGCAGATATGCGGGTGGCATTGGTACCCGGCATGAAGGTCGACACAGTAAACCCGAACTGACCGCCATCATCGGCATCCTCAACCTGCAGACCGGGCAATTTCATGAAATCCCGATCAAAACCCAGGGTCCCTGCTGGCAATCCAAACGCGGCATCCAGATCCGTGCCCAGGTCCGAGAACTGTCCTGCCCCGAGCATGGCAAAGTTGACTCCATCCGCCCCGAACAGGTCATTGGACGAAAAGTAACTTCCCACCGGCGTCACACCAACGGGCTTCCATTCATACTGGTAAAAACCTTCAACCGAAACGTGTTCCGTGATATTGGCTGCACCCCACAGCATACCCAGCGGTATAAACAGGTCGCGTGCCGGCGTCACCGGCTGGCCCAGTGTTGCGAAATCAAGAGGGTTGATAATGTCAACGCCATCACGAACAAACTTGCTCTCACCCCAGTTAAGCACCTGGTCACCGAGGCGGAAGATCACCGGCATGCCCCCGGGTGTAAGACTCATGAACACATAATGTTCGAGCAGACCGGCATCCTTGCCGAGGATGTCCCGGGCATCATTACTCAGCGGCGTGCGCTCGCGTTCAACATCCTGGTTTTCATAATCGTACAGGGCAAAGCCACGGACATAGGCACCGAATTGCTTCCACACCAGTGTCAGGTCCGCATTCAGGCGGAGGGCGTTGGAAATAATCCCCCTGTCGTAGTTCAGGTCGCCGTCATCATTATTGGCCGAGTCCCGTTTGCCACCATTGGCAACGGCAACCAGCTCCTCATTGACATCTTCGACTCGCACACCCACCCCGTAGGCAGCCGTCAAGTCGAATAATCCCTCGACACTGCCGGCACGGAAATCGGCGGCATGGCACAGTGCCGGCAGAAGTGCGGCAAGCAACAATATTCCCGTTCTTTTCACGTGAAGCAGGATAACACGTTACGATTTCTCAATTGGCAGGGCCAGCCGCCTTCGTTTGCACAGGATTCAACTCAATCAGCTCATCCCACACCACCAGGCTATAGGGCATAGCGGCCGCTGAATTCTGTAATTGTGCGCCGGCCCATGCGGCGGTTTGCCACGCGTATTGCAGATAGGACTGCTGTCCGCTCAGCTCACCCAGCTGCAACAACACCTGCAGGGAAATACCATTGACCGAGAGCGTGGCACCGTCACTGGCTTCCTTTTCACGTACCCATAATTCCGTCGTTGCCGGTGTACTGAAAAAGCCGCCGTTGTCCTTGTCCCAGAACTTTTCCAGTTGCAGATCAATCAGTGTGCGTGCCGCATTCAGCCAGCGCTTGTTGCCGGTTACCTGGTATATTGCCAACAATCCCTCCGCGACACCGGCATAGTCTTCACTAAAACCCGGCACACCTTGCTCACCGTCACGCCAGTCCCGGTATAACACAGCCCTCTCTTTATCAAAGAGCCTGTTCAGTACAAAATCTGCTGTGCGCTCGGCTGCCTCGATATAACGTGCTTCATCCAGCAGGCGACCGGCCATGGCCAGTGTTGTCATCATATAGCCATTCCAGACCGCCACCACCTTGTCATCCACGGGGACGGCCGGTCGCTTGTTACGTGCGGCACGTAACAGCCGCTCACCCTCGGCATTGCGCCGGTTTGCCGTAATCAGATCGACATTGAATTGCTCTGCCATTTCGCGCGTATCCAGCGCCCGGTACAACACATTCTTGCCATTCATCTCGTCGAGAGGGTCGCCGATGGCATTACCGTGTTCACTGAGGCCATAGCGGGCCACGACCCAGTCGCGCATGGCATCATCGTCGATGGCCTTATCCAGCTGCCGCCAGCTCCAGGTGTACCAGGCACCCTCCTCCATGTGCGCCTGTGCCTCTCCCGGAACGGGGCTGTCTGCACCCAGAGCGGCATGGAAGCCACCCTGCGCATCGCGCATCTCTGCCAGGGTAAAATCAAGTGTGGCACGTGCGGTGTCTGCATATTGCGTGCTACCGGTACGCCGGACTGCATAAAGATAGGCACGGGCTATGAGCGCCTGGTCATAAAGCATCTTTTCGAAGTGCGGCACACGCCACTCAAAATCCGTGGAATAACGGTGAAAGCCCCCACCCAGCTGATCATGGATGCCGCCCGCGGCCATCTCGTCAAGCGTTAACAGCGCCATGTCCAGGCTGGCCTGTGGCTCGTCCTGCAACAGGAACATCAGGCGTGCCGGTTGCGGGAACTTGGGTGCGCCGCCGAAGCCACCCTGCATGTCGTCAAAGCTGTTTGCATACTGCTTGCGTGCTTCGGCCAGCGATACAGCGGTCAGTTTTGTCAAGGGTTGGGCAGACCCACCAAGCTTCTTCAGGGTCGCCACGGCCTGTGATGCCGTCGCCCGTATACCGGCCTCATCGTCTTTCCACAACCGGGTCAGGCGCGCCAGTAATTGCTTCATCCCGGGCCGTCCACGGATCTCGTCCGCGGGGAAATAGATACCGCCCAAAAATGGATCACCGTTGGGTGTTGCCCAGACCGACATTGGCCAGCCACCACGTCCCCGGGTCAGGGTCACATACTGCATATAAGCCGCATCGATATCCGGACGCTGTTCGCGATCTATCTTGATCGACACATAACTGTCATTTAACAGCTTTGCAATGACCGGGTTACTGAATGATTCCCGTGCCATCACGTGGCACCAGTGACAGGTGAAATAACCAATTGATATAAACAGCGGCTTGTTTTCCCTGCGCGCCTTTTCAAAGGCCGCCTCGCCCCAGGGATACCACTCCACCGGGTTGTCGGCATGCAGACGCAGGTAGGGACTGGATTCAGCGGCAAGTCGCCAGCCACCGGTTTTTTCTGCGGGCTTTGGCTCAGCAGCCAGGTGCGCACCAATTGCCACCAACAGGAGCAGCGAAAATATACGCAAAACATCAACAACCATGGCTCGACCCTATCCTATATCCTATATGTTCTTTGTCATTCCCGCGAAGGCGGGAATCCAGGAACACATTGACTGTAAACTACTGGATAATTCGCTACCCTCTCTTTCGGGCCGCCCTTTAGGCATTCAACGTGCCACGCATTTTGTCCCGCCTTCGCGGGAATGACGTCAGGTGAATAATAGACGTACACCTTCATGCCACGTCCCAGGCTGCCAGGTTCAACACCTCGCGTGCATTTTCAGTAGTAATGCGGGCGAGTTCCTCGGCATCTTCCTCGCGCACCTCGGCAAGTGCTGCCAGGCAATAAGGTAAGTACTCCGGGCTGTTGCGCTCACCACGGTGTTGCATGACCGTCATATCCGGTGCGTCTGTTTCCAGCACGATGGATTCCACCGGTAGCACCTTCGCCAGGGCACGCAGTTTTGTTGATCGTTCAAATGTCAGCATGCCGCCAAAGCCAAAGCTGAAACCCAGCTCTTGATAAAGTGATGCCTGTTGCAAGCTGCCGTTAAAGGCATGGCAGATTCCGCCACAGACACGGATGCGTTTCAGTGTTGCCAGCACCTGGTCATGCGACTTGCGCACATGCAGAATGACGGGTAAGCCAGCATCGCGTGCAATTGCCAGCTGTGCCTCGAACAATGATTGCTGCCCCCCCCGGTCCAGTCCGTCCACAACATAATCCAGCCCGACCTCTCCTACCGCTACCGCCGGGTGCTGCTCCAGCATTGCCTGTAATGCCGGCAGATCAGCTGCTGTGTGCTGTTGCAGAAACACCGGATGCAAGCCGAATGCCGGGTACAGTCCGGACTCACTTCGACACAACTGCCACAGCCTTTTCCAGCCGGCCGCGGCAATACCAGGCACAACGATTCCGTTAACCCCGTTCTGGCGGGCCCGTTGCAGTACCGCGCTGCGGTCTGCGTCAAAGTCTGATACGTCCAGGTGACAGTGACTGTCAATCAACTCCATAGACTTGATTGTATGCGTATGCCACGGGTAACACAGCCGTTATTTTGTGTGTTTTCTGGTATGTTAGCTTCATGCAATCACCTGAAGAATCACGCAGGACCAGCGCCAACCCGGACATTGAACGCCGTTTCGGTGGCATCCGGCGTTTGTATGGCGGGCAGGCAACAACAAGGTTCATGGCGGCACGGGTGTGCGTGCTGGGTATTGGCGGCGTGGGTTCCTGGGCAGCCGAGGCGCTGGCACGCTCTGCCATTGGTCACATCACCCTGGTCGACCTGGATCATGTAGCCGAATCCAATATCAACCGGCAATGTCCTGCACTGGATAATACCCTTGGCAAGGCCAAGGTACAGGTCATGGCTGCCCGCATTCAACAAATCAATCCGACGTGCCAGGTGACCGCCATCGAGGATTTCCTCACAGTAGATAATCTTGAAGCGTTGCTGAGTGAGCATTTTGATTACATTATTGATTGCATCGACGGCTTTCGCACCAAGGCCCGACTGATTGCCTGGTGCCGGCGTAACAGGTTACGCCTTATTACCGTCGGGGGAGCCGGTGGACAGACCGACCCGACCCGCATCCGGGTAGCCGACCTGAGTCGCACGGAACACGACGCCCTGTTTTCCAAGACGCGTAAATTACTACGGCACGAATACGGATTCCCGGTAAACCTCAAACGGCGTTTCGATATTCCCTGTGTCTATTCGGAAGAGCAACCCGTGTTCCCGACTGAAGACGGTGCTATCAGTGCACAAAAACCGGACGCACAAAGCGTCGGCGGGCTTAATTGTGCAGGTGGGCTGGGCTCCGTGATGACGGTAACGGCCACCTTCGGGCTGGTTGCGGTTTCACATGTGTTAAAGAAGTTGAGCAGCTCTTCTGCACTCACTGGACCTGAGGTGCTCCCTCCCTGGCAGCCGTGACCAGATCATGAACAAAAATAGTTGCCAGACCTACATCACGCTGCCGAAACCCTTGTCTGCGCCGCCTGCCGGTGGTTCAAGTCCGGCCAGGCGACAGCCCTGTGTCACCGGGCCGCCCGGAAATAATTCAAAGAGATATTTCATACCGCCCCGGCTATGAAACCGTTCATCCAGCGCATCACGCAGTTCACGCGTATTTATACCGGGGCTGTCGTGACGGGAGTAAAATTCCTGCAACGCACGCACGGCCTCCCAATGATCCGCAGCCACTGTCAGACCGTTTTCTGTTGCCGTTTTGGTGGCTGCATCCTGCGACCAGTCTTCCGGCGCATATGGAAATTCACTGCCATTGTTCATTTGTGTCATGGTTCTGCCCCTCCAACTATTTTTGAATGTTTTTTTACTCTCCTGCAATGAGCGTAGCTGGCCATTTCGATACTATCAAGTCACAAGCCAACCGAAGCAGGACGATATCAGGGCAACAGGTAGCGCCCACCGGATGCCACAGCGACTACGCACAGCCCGAGAACGAGATTTATTTCAATCATTAGACGGACTTGAGCCAGTTTTTTAGCGCCCGCCGCCCAGTCTTCCGCGGCAACAGCCAGTTTCAGACGTTTAAAGGGTGCGAAGAATATATGCATGAAAATGAGCATCATCAGCAAACCCGCCCACAGCATCAGGTGTACATGCAGGCCCACCCCGGCAAAGCCACCGTAAAAGGACAGAACCATCCAGAAGCCGGTGATCAGGAGTATGGCGATGGCGACAAATACCCAGGGGAAAAACTTGCTGAATACACCGGCCCACAAAGCCAGGCGTAGTGGTGGTTCAAGTTGACTGACAGCCACCGGCCGCAATGCCGCATAGGCAAAGAACATACCACCAACCCAGACAACGGCTGCCAGTACATGTAACAACAGCGCTATACCCATGCCTCTCTCCCAGTGAATTGATTATGTGCTTTATCGCAGCGGCTCATTGTACAATGTAGAGATGACATGTGCCGCATTCTTTCAGGGATTCTAGTGATAGAAACAACACCGGTTGTAATCAGCCAGTCCGTTGCCATTCTTGTTGATGGCAACAATATCGAGCGCAGCATCCACTCGGAAACCAATACCCCGAACACCATGCTGAACTTTGACACCCTGGTGCCTCGCCTGCTGGGTAATCGTGGGCTCAATCGGCTGATCTACTTTCGCGAGGGCAAGCAGATTTCATCCAAGCTGAAGGAACGCCTGCACAGCAATTACCATGGCTCGGTGCGGCCCTGCCACAAAAGTGCAGACATCCCCTTGTCGATCAAAGCGACGCAGTTATCCAACAAGGTGGATACGATTATTATCATGTCAGGTGATTCGGACTTTGTGGAGCTGGTGCGCCATCTGAAAGCGGAAGGTGTGCGTGTGGAAATTGCCGCAGTGCCTGCAACCACCTCGAGGATGCTGACCGAGGAAGCCGACTATTTTCATGCGATCACGCAGGATGACTGGTTTACCCTGGAGGTTAAAAAGCCTCCGCGGAAGAAGACCGCCAAGAGCAAGGTGTAGGCGCGCACCGCAGGCATGATTTGTGGCTACACTACAGGCAACAAGCTGCTACCCGACAACCAGCAATCCACCGCAGCGGCACATTGACGACCTTCCCGAATCGCCCACACGACCAGTGATTGCCCACGGCGTGCGTCACCACAGGCAAACACACCGTTAACACCGGTCATGTAGCTATCTTCCGGCGCATCAATGTTGCCGCAGCCATCGAGACAGTCTGGCAACCGCTGTAACAGCCCCGCATGCACCGGATGTGCATACCCCATCGCCAATAACACCAGTTGTACAGGCAAGTGGCGAACCTGACCGGGCAGATGATATTGCTTCCAACAGCCGTTGGCACCTTTGATCCAGCGTAGTTCTTGCAGCGCCAGGCCATCAACATGATCACCATGGCCAGTGAAGGCAACCGTGTCATAGGCCCAGACATGCTGACAGCCTTCATCATCGTGATCCGTCGCATGCCATTCCGGCACGGGTCCCGGCCAGTAATGGAGGTTATCCACATGATCTGGCGGCCGGTCATGATACTGGATCTGTGTCACCTGCCGGGCGCCCTGGCGTATGGCCGTACCCACACAGTCACTGCCGGTATCGCCGCCGCCAATCACCGCCACCTGTTTGCCGCCCGCATCGATATCATGGCTGATAAAATCACCCGCCACGCGCCGATTCTGCTGCGCCAGGTATTCCATCGCAACATGAATGCCGTTTAATGACCGACCCGGCACATCCATTGGACGCGGTTGCTCTGCACCACAGGCCAGAACCACCGCGTGACTGTTCCTGTGCAGTGCCTCGAATTCCAGGTCGTAGCCAACATGAATACCGCTACGGAAACGCACACCTTCCGCATGTAACTGTGCAAGCCGGCGGTCGAGTACCGATTTCTCCAGCCGGAAATCGGGTATACCATAACGCAACAGGCCACCGATCCGGTCGGCCTTTTCATAGACCGTGACATGATAACCCGAACGCACCAGTTGCTGTGCACAGGCCAGACCTGCCGGGCCCGAGCCAATAATCGTCACCCGTTTAAACAATTTCTTGCAGGCAGTTTGTGGCCTGATCCAGCCTGATTGCCAGGCCTGTTCCGCGATAGCCAGCTCAATTGAGCGGATGGTCACCGCTCTGCTGCGGATACTCAGGGTACAGGCATCTTCACAGGGGGCACCACAAATACGGCCGGTAAACTCAGGAAAGTTGTTGGTGGATTCCAGCTGTTGCCAGGCCGCATGCCAGTCATCCTCACTGACCAGTGAGTTCCAGTCGGGGATCAGGTTGTGAACAGGGCAATAAGAATGACAATGCGGTGTACCACAGTCCATGCAGCGTCGTGACTGGATGGTTGCCTGGGTAACCGGCATGATCTTTTCATACTCATGCCAATGCCGTACGCGTGCCCTGGCGAGCTGTTTGCCAGCCTCGTGACGCGGGTATCGCATAAATCCAGTGAGGTCTTCCATAAGCACAAGCCGTCAATACCTTCGACTTAAGTGTAGACTACGATAACGGCTTGCAGTTGCCTCGAGTATTGCTTTCTGATTAGGGGACTCTGATTAATCCGTCATTCCGGGCGGAGCGTAGCGGAGACCCGGAATCCAGTGGTTCCGGTCAAGGAATTACTGGATTCCCGCTTTCGCGGGAATGACGAAAAATGATTTTATCGGCGTTCTGTTAACTCAGCCGGATTTCCAGTGTAGTTTCGGCCTGCGGTGCAAACGTCAGGTTCCTGGAAACCGGACAATTTTTCATGCGCTGGATGACAGTTTCCACATCCTCTTCACTCGCCTCACCTGAGGTCAGTACTGCTGCAAAGCTCACTTGCAGTGTTGAGATATGCCAGTCTTCTGTGGTTGCTATTTTGATAGCACCAGCAGCAGAAGCAAGTTGCAAGCCACGGTCTTTGCATCCCAGACGCAAGTGCATTTGCTGGCAGCTAAGCACCGCATAGACAAATATCAGAAATCCAGCCGTCCCGGTATCAAGCTCAAATTCCGTCCATTGGTTTCCCTTAAAGAGCTCAACCTGCTGGCTCGCTACCGTGTTATCAGGTTCCTTATAATCACAGGATAATCGCATTTTGAAAATCCGTTCACTCATAAAAGTTACCTCATTCATTTACTCTGGCTGCAATACTATAAGCGATCAAAAACGCCTTGATCTTATATCAAGAATGCGGACTGCCGTTGACTTCATTTATGACGGATTCGACCAGGACCTGCTTCTCCGCGCGCTTCAACTTCTTGATGGCCGCCTCGCGTTTGCTTGCCGAACTGCGATTATGGCCGCTCTCCAGGTACACCACCTGTTGCGGCTTGCGCCCGCGGAAGTATTTTGCACCCAACACGCCCCCATGCTCTGACAAGCGCCGGTTTATATCAAGGGTAATGCCCGTGTACAGGGAATTATCCGTACAAAGAATGATGTATACCTGCCAGTTCATCCATCAAATTCATCCAAAATAGTACAAATTAATACTGCCCACAGGCATAACGGCGGAACGCTGTGCTAATATTCTCGGCCACACGCCCACCGGTAGAATACTACCGCACCCGAACACACAGGAGAAAACCATGAAAATCGCCGAAAAACATGTTGTCACCATCAACTACACCCTGAAAGACAACGACGACAATATCATCGACAAATCAGATGATGGCAGCTTCTGCTACCTTCATGGGGCAAACAATATCATTCCCGGGCTGGAGAATGCGCTGGCGGGTAAATCAAGCGGTGAGGATATATCAGTGACCATAGTGCCCGAGGAAGGCTACGGCACCCGTGATGACGCAAAAATACAAGCCGTGCCGCGCGAAGCATTTCCGCCTGATCAGACGCTCGAGCCTGGCATGCAGTTCCACGCGGAAGGTCCTGAAGGACAGGCCGTAATGGTTACCATCGCAACGGTGGAAAACGACACGGTAACCGTCGATGGCAATCATCCGCTGGCCGGTGTCACACTGAATTTCGATGTCACCATCGCGGATATCCGCGAGGCCTCGGCAGAAGAGCTCGAACATGGCCACGTACATGGCCCGAACGGACATCACCACGACTGATCCCGGCAGCAAATACAGATGAAGGCAAGCGATCTGAAAAAAGGCCAGGTGCTGGATATCGACGGCCGCAACATCCTTGTCAAGGACCTGGATGTACAGAGCCCCTCCTCCCGCAGTGGTAGCACACTCTACAAGGTCCGTGGCGTTGATATTGTCAGCAAACAGAAATATGAAAACCGCTTCAAGGGTGACGAGGTTATACAGGCGGTTGATTTTGGCCGCCGTGCAGTGCAGTACCTTTACCAGGATACCGATGGTTGCACCTTCATGGACAAGGAAACCTTTGAGCAGTACACCCTGGGTGCGGATGTGCTTGAAGATGAATTGCTTTATCTGAGTGAGGATCTCGACGGCATCGTGGCCATGATCGCCGACGAGACAATTCTTGGCGTCGTGCTGCCTGCAACCGTTGCACTGGAAATTACCGACACTGCACCCGGCATGAAGACCGCTTCTGCATCTTCACGCACCAAGCCGGCCACACTCACTACCGGGCTGGTTGTCCAGGTGCCCGAATACCTCACTAACGGTGAACTCATCAAGGTCAACTCTGGCACCGGCGAATATATCTCGCGCGCCTGAACACGCAATGCGGCTTACACCCGATTACAACGTACTGATCCTTTCGACTAACCAGAACGGAGCTGTCACATCAGAATCATGCTGTCATGGAAACATTTTTCCAATGCCAAACTGTTCAATGACAATAATGGCTTCGACCTGCCCATGATGCTGAATATCGGTTTTGACCTATACTAACGCGCCCCCTGATTAGCCCACATTCAAAGCCGGCCGGCCATGGAATGGTCAGCTGCGATCATGTGTTGGGACAACAAGAATCGGGCATTCTGAATTATGGATAATCCCTTCGCTAACACTACCTACAAGTAGTTTATACATCGCACTTCGTCCATGAGAGCCTACAATAATCATATCTATACCGAGCTTCGAGGCCTCCTCCAGCATTGCTTCTACCGTTGCGCCTTGCACAAGAAGGGCTGTTGTATCCAGGCCTGCCTTGCGCAAACGATCTGCAATCTCCTGAATTTGACGGTGCTCATTGTGGAATCTTTTTGCCATGGAATCCCGGATCAATTGTGGGTCCACTTCAGTTCCAATAAAGTCTGGGTCGTACCCCGTGCTATACAAGTCTGCTGGCTCAGGCTTTGTGACATGGATGAGCCACACCCTAGCTGATAGTACTTTGGCAAGATCTTCGGCCTTTTTTACAACCTTATCTGTGGCTTCAGAAAGGTCAACTCCCACCAGAAGTTTCATATCTTTTCTCCAACTGTTACACATCCAAAAAGCTGATAGTTGATATTGTGCCTCAGGTGCTGACTAAATCAAGAAAACAAGCTATGTAAGGCCTCCCATTTTTCCCGGAAGCAAGAATAATGACGAGTCTGTCATACGGCGGCACTCGGTATCCAGTCTCCTAGATGGCTTTAGCTACTCTATGACCAAGGACTATGTCATCTTCCAGGGAAGGACAAATACCCTGCTGCTGCAGATAGGTCATCACCTCATCCGCGAGCACATCAGGCGTTTTTTCAGCTGCCGAGAGAACCAGTTCCGGCGACAAGGGGGCTTCATAAGGGTCATCGATGCCAGTGAATCCCCTGATCTTTCCTGCCCGCGCCTTCTTGTACAACCCCTTGGGGTCCCTCGCTTCACACACGTCTAATGGCGTATCAACAAACACTTCAATGAACTCTCCCGGGAGGAGGTTATCCCTCACCCGGTCACGATCAATACGGTAGGGGCTGATGAAGGCCGTCAGTGTGATGGTGCCAGCCTGT
>Ga0316194_10000447_pt1 | contig 26137 bp, 19 predicted proteins | sample CroRivsedime1_MG_FD_204936 | JGI IMG/M metagenome (GOLD analysis project Ga0316194, IMG submission 204936) | Coastal sediment microbial communities from Maine, United States - Cross River sediment 1 | ecosystem: Environmental > Aquatic > Marine > Coastal > Sediment | place: USA: Maine...
GGAGCCACCGCCGGCGCTTGGGAGGTTTCGAGACGGTTGGTGCTTCGTCTGGGGTCATTTATCCAACGCCACCGAATGTACCAGAGGCTGAGAGCGAACGGTTGGTGGAGGGATGAACTCTGAACCAGGGCCTAGTCCGGCGTCAGAAACCTGACGGCCCCGGGGACAATGCTCAAGACAACGTTGGTGGCCCTCTCGCCCTCTCCGTCGATGTCCACGACTGCGGGGACATCGCTGGTGATTTCGATTTTCGGCGCGGGGAAATAGTGAAAACCGTCTTCGTTGATGTGGTCTCCGAATGCGACCTTGGGGAGGTGCTTGAACATCATCGTCAGTTTTGGCTTCGCTTCAATGACGGTGACCCACAGCTTGCCGTCTTGAGGGCTGGCGCCCGGCGCGATGCGCATGCTGCCACCCGAAACACTCTCAACGTTTGCCGCCATGATCATCCAGGTGCGGCCTTCGTACCGGTCTTCCTCCCAGCGAACAGACATGATTGGCGGCTTGTGAGTGACGATTGCCAGAATCGTGTTCAAGTAATAGGCGAACGTGGCGCCGAGAATCCGTTTTGTCCAGGGTCGAACGGTGACCGAGCCGGAAAAGCCGAAGTTCCCGTTGAGAAAGGCATACATTCTGAACTTCCTGCCGTTTTCCTGGCCATCAACCCGGATGAGATCGAAGGACCGATCGTTCCCGCTCTTCAGCGCACTCACCGCCGCTTCCAGGGGGTAGAGCCCGATGGTGCGGGCGATGTCGTTGCCGGTTCCGGCGGGGATGATTGCCAGGCGCGGATGGGTGCCGTTCCTCTTCATGACCCCGTTGAAGATTTCGTTGACGCTGCCGTCACCGCCAACTGCGGTCAGGATGTCGTAACCGTCGGCCAAGGCCGCGATCTCGCTGGCGTGGCCAGGCCCTTCCGTGACACGGACATCTTTGGGATCGATCGCGTCCGGCCAGAGGTCGGTGAACCGGTTCCAGGCGATCTCACCCTGTCCGCCCGATGCCCCGGGGTTGACGATGAAGAGGTTCTTTCCCATGCAACTCCGCCCTCAATTTCGATCGACGATTTCCGACCACACTGCCACAGTTCGGCTCGAGGTCAAGGTTTAGAAACTGATCCCAATCGCGTCGAGATTGTTACTCCGACTTCTGCGGGCGAATCTCGCATCTCGCATCTCGCATCTCGTACCTGGAAGGGCGGGCGGTTCAGAACGCGAAAATCAACCCGGCGAATACGCCGTCATACCCGTAATTGATGTCGTACTTTTTCAGCTCGTTCTGGTCCGAGACATGCATGGTGAAATAGTTGATGCCGAAGACGATGCCGACCGTTCGGCCGAAGGCGTAACGGGTGTGGATCCTCGAGCGGAGCGCCCGACCTGTGATGTCACCGACCGGCAGATACATGGCCTCCACCGACGTCGACAACGCCCACCGGCGGTTGACGTAGAAGTTGAACTGCACCCCGAGCAGCGGCAGAGGCGCGACCAGGGACCGTGCCTGCTCGTAGATACCGGAATCGGGGTGATCGTTGATGAACCATTCGCCTTCCGCCCGAATCCCGGCGTCGAGGTCGAGGGCATAGATCCCGACCTTTCCGAGAATCCGAATGTGATCATCCGCGAAGAGCCGATAACCGTAAGAAATATCGAAGTCGTTGGAGTTGATCCAGACATCCAGGGACGCGTCGGTGACCTCGAAGTTGCCGAGGTCGATATTCTCGACGTCGAGGAGCGCCGAATCACGCCGGAATTTTGTCGCGCCGATGGAGAGGAAATGGCGGTCCCCGAGGGTCACCAACATCGTCAACATCGGGACCTCCTGCCGCTCGGGCAGATCCAGCTGTCCTTCGGGGTCCAGGAAAAAACCGTTGCCGGTCTCTTTGTTCAGGTACTTGAAGCTCGAATCGAACAGAACGGAGGAGCCCCCGACCGCGATTACGAACTGCTTGCTCCTGGATTGGAGGATTGTCTCGGTGGGCTCCTCGGCCGAGGCGAACGCTCCACCCCCCAACAGGCACAACCCAACAAATGGCAGGAGTCGTTTCATCGTCGGCGGCATCGCGTTCGCCATAATACAGCTGCTAGACTGAGCCTCGCCAGCACACTGGAGGAAAACCATGAATCCACCATCCCGGGTCGGGGCGGTACTGCGATCCAACGGTTTTCGCAAATGGGCGATCAGAATCGGGGTCGCGTTGCTTCTCTTCGAGGTGATCTATGTTGTTGGCGCAAATATCTTCCTCAGGTCCGGCCTCCTTCCGCAGTTGATCAACAAGAAGCCTGAAAAGACCTCCATCACCTGGGACTCGGCCGTGACCTATTTCCCGGGATTCGCAACGGTCGAGGGCTTCACCCTCCGCAGCCAGACCCTGAGGGACCAGGTCTACGTCCACGTGGCCGAGGCCGACGCGCGGATCAGCCTGATCAAGCTCGCGTTCAAGACCATCCACATCCGCGGTGTGGACGCCCGGGACGTCGATTTCAGATATCGGGAACGCCTCGATTCTCCTCGAAGAATCGAGAGCGAAGAGGCGCCGCTCGAGCCGCCAGTGAATCTCGAGTACTACCCGGAGATACCCGGGTTCACCAACCCGCCGGACCCAAAACCCGAGGACCTCTACCAACGAAAGAAAAAGAAAAGGCCGTGGACTATCAAGATCACCGGGGCCGATGTCGAGGGGCCCGTCAAGGTTGCCCTCAACGCGGTTCGGATCGAGGGGAGCGGATCGGTTGGCGGGGGAGTGACCGTCAAACCCCGCAAGACGATTACGATCCACCGGGGCAGGCTCGGGCTCGACGCCACCACCATTTCTATTGGTCCTGAAGTGGTGACCGATAATCTCTCGATCACCAGTGATCTTCGATTCGGAACGTTCCCAGCCAAGGGCGCCAAGTTCGCAGATATCATTGGCGGGATTTCGGGCACCCTCTATCTCGCGGGTCGGCTCAGCGAGAAGGCGGCGGTGAGCCAGGAGATCACTCCGGGCATCACGACTTTCGGCGCCGGGGTCATCGCAGCAAACCTCGAGTTCAAAAATGGGGTTGTGCGCGCCGGATCGAAGTACTCACTGCGATCAGAGGCTTTCCACGTGAGGATCATGGGGCTGGATGCGACTGGCTCGGCCGAGGTATCCGGTGACGCCGTGAAAGAGAAAGGTGAGCACGTGACCAGTCTGAAGGTCGCGTTCGGCGACTTTGAGTTCGTCGATCCCGACGTTGAGACTGCGGCCATCACGGGAACGGGACTGGAGATGACGGCCCGGTGGAACGGATTCTCGGTAGCCGGCACCGTTCGGGCGTCACACGTCGAAATTGTTGTACCTCCCGCCCAGATCCATGATGTCAGCGCCTTTAACGGGTTGATACCGGGCGAGAGCACTCTTTCCCTACAGTCGGGAACGGGCGAGGTCGAAGCCCGGCTCGAGGTCAACGACCGGATTGCCGCCGGGACCCTCGATCTGCGTGCCGAGGAGATCGTCCTCGAGTCCAAAGATGTGCCTCTTTACGGGGATCTCGAGGTCCACGCGAATCTCGCCGAGGGCGACTTGCCCGCCAAGAATTTCGATCTTTCGGGTACGACAATCCGGCTGGACAATATCGTTGACAAGGCGCTCTCGGAGAGGAAGCAGGAAAAGCTCGAGGCCTGGTTCTGCGATGTGGAACTGGAGCAAGGCACCGTCACCTTCGGCAAACCTATGACAGCAAGCGGGCGGCTCGGATTGAAGATGCACGACACCCGACCCCTGGTGGCCATTATGAAAGACCTCGGAGTGGAATCGAAAGCTCTGTCGTTGATGCCGAACGTCAAGGGCATCGACGGCACGATGGGCGTGGATTTTGGCAAGGGATACATCGAGGTCGAGGACCTCGATCTCACCGGCAAAAACCTCGAGGTCCTGGGCTGGATCCACATCCGAGACAAGAAGGCCAATGGGCGCTTGTTTACGAAGTACGGCATCGTTGCGGCCGGCGTGGCCCTCGATGAGGGAAAGGCCAAGGTCCATCTCTCCAAACCGCGCAAATGGTTCCAGGAGCAGCAGAGCTCCCCGCCGGAGAGCGTCGAGACGGCTGCAGCGGACAGCTCGTGAGGAGTGAGTAATTCGGGAGGTATGCCGGCTATCACTCGTGGCCGAAGTTGTTGCTACTATCGGCGCTGGTATTGAATATGGTCCTGGTCATCAACTGCATCCCGAAACTCGACGACCGGGAGTGGTTTTCTCGAGCTGTTGTTCCCAGACTCGAGGAAATCGCTGGTCGTCCGATCCATGTCGTCAATCTCGATCAGCTCGACGGCTATGAGCCGGGTCGGGACTGCAGCCATGTTGTGATAAGTGGGTCGGAGTTGTCAGCTGCGCGCCGTCATCCGACAGACGACGCCCTGATCTCGTTGATTCGGCGATCAGTCGACCAGAACCGGGTCGTTCTCGGCATCTGTTATGGGCACCAGATGGTGGCCAGGGCCCTGGTCGGTGACGACGCGTGCCGGCGCGCGGCGACCCCCGAGTTCGGTTTCAAGAGGGTGTCCATGGTCTCAAATCCGCTGTTTGCTGGAATCGACACCATGACCCCGGTTCACTCGCACAGCGACGAGGTGACGGGGTTGCCGCTGGATCGGTTCGAGGTGATTGCATCGACCGACCACTGCGAAGTACAGGCCTGGCAGCTTCGCGGACGGACGGTCTGGGGGGTTCAGTTTCACCCGGAGCTCGACGAGCGATTGGGACGACAGTTGCTCGAGAGGAGCCTCGAAACCGAAGAGGGGGCGCGAGAGGTTTATGTCGATGAGCTCGGGGATCCCGCCCACATCGAGGCCGGCCGGCGCCTGTTCGAGAATTTCTTTCGAACGCCTCCGATTGCGGTGAAGGACTCTTGACGGTTCATCGCTGATCGTTCGCGGCATAATGACGCTCTGAACGGGAGGAACATTGCTTCCAGACTTTGATGCGATCAGAAAACAGTTCCCGACTCTGGACAACTTCGTTTATCTCGATACGGCCGCCAAGGCGCCGCTGCCCAGGTGCGCCGAGGAGGCGATGGTCAGCTACATGGCGGACATGTGGCAGAGGGTGGGGGAGAGGGCGTTCTCAATGGAGGAGATCGAACGGACCCGCGAGACTCTCGCTCGTCTCGTCGGGGTCTCGTCGAAGACGGTCTCGTTCATCAAGAACACCTCGGAAGGCATCAACATCGTTGCGCATGGCCTCGGTCTCGAGGCCGGCGACAAGGTCCTGATCTCGGAGTTCGAGCACAGCGCCTGCGTTCTTCCCTGGCGGAGACTGGAGAAGATCGGCGTCGAGGTCGAGGTTGTTCGCGGCTCCGCCGGACGCATTCCACCGGAACTGTTCATCGACAAAATGGATGATCGGACCCGCGCGGTGGGAGTGTCCTGGGTCGCCTATGGCAACGGTTATCGCTTCGACATCCCGACGATCGCCGCGGCATGCCGCGAGAGAAAAATCGTCCTCGTCGTTGACGGTATCCAGGGGGTTGGCGTCCTCGCGACACCGCTGACCGAGCTTGGTGCGGATGTGGTCGTCGCAGGTGGTTTCAAGGGCCTGCTGAGCCCGACCGGTACCGGGTTCCTTTACTGCCGCGAGGGGTTCGCTTCCAGGATCGAACCGGCCTACGTCGCCCGTTTCAGCTTTGCTTCTGACGACAAATGGAGACCAGAGCTGGAGCTTGCAACAGACGCGCGGCGATTCGAGTACGGCAACCCGAACTACCTCGGCATCTGGGTGATGCGACACTGCCTGGAACTCATCCTCAGCATCGGCCTCGACCAGATCGAGAGACGGGTTCGAGAGCTGACCACCCTTCTTTTTGAGCAGATCGAAGAGCGGGGATTCAAGGTCGTCACACCAAAGGCCTGGCACGAACGGGCCGGAATTTTGAGTTTTGACGTGCCGGAACCCGAGTTGGTGCGGCAGAAGCTGATGGAACGAAAGATCGTCGTCAACGTCCGCGACGGCGGCACCCTCCGCGCCGCGCCTCATTTCTACAATACCCGGGAGGACATCGAGAATCTGGTCGATGCTCTTGCCGAAGTTGTTCCAGTAGACAGCCCTGCCCCGTGAGGGTGACGGTCGGTGGCGCGCTATACCAGAAAGCCCGCGAGATTCTGGGCTATGCCTTGTCCTCGAGTTCGGCCCAGCGGATATAGAGCCCAGCGACTCTCTCTTGCGCTTTCGCGTGGGCGAGGAAGGCGCGATGGGCCGCGTCAGCGTCAGAGGCCACCTGCGGGTCGTTGAGATGCTCTGCCGCCTCCTCGAGCTCGGCCTCGGCTTCGACGATGGTCTCCTCCATGGCCTCGAACTCGCGTTTCTCGAGGTAGGTGAGCCTGGCCTTCCGAGGTCGCTCGCTTCGCCTTTTGGACCGTGCCTGCCGCGGGGGCGTTGCCTCCGATTGGCAGTGGGCGAGCCACTGATCGACATCGGCGAAAGGAGTCGCGGCGCCGGCACCGTCGAGGCCGAGCAGGACGGTGCTCACGCGGTCGAGAAGGTAGCGGTCATGCGAGACCAGGACAAGGGCACCCGGGAAGTCGAGCAAGCTCTCCTCGAGCACCTCGAGGGTCGGTATGTCGAGGTCGTTGGTCGGCTCGTCGAGCAAAAGGAGGTCTGCCGGTTGCAGCATGAGGCGGGCGATGTGGACCCGCGCCTGTTCACCGCCCGAAAGCTCACTGACCGGTTGGTCGAGTTGATCGTCGCGAAACTGGAAGCGGCGGGCCCAACTCACCACATGCACCTCGCGTCCCCGGTAGAGAACCGTGTCTCCCTCCGGAGCCAGCGCACGGCGCAACGCTAAGGTTTGGTCGAGCTGGGCGCGATCCTGATCGAAGTACACGACCTTCAGGTGCTCGGCACGTCGAATAATGCCGCTGTCCGGCTCGAGCTCGCCGGCAAGCAGCTTGAGCAGAGTGCTCTTGCCGCTTCCGTTGGCGCCGACCACGCCGAGGCGTTGGCCAGGTTGCAGAATGAGGTCGAGTTCCTGCAGGAGTTGATTCCCTCCGAGCGCCTTGTCGACGCCTGATGCGACCAGGAGCCGCTTGGTGCGGCGGCCCGATCCGGTCATCTGGATGCCCGCCTGGGAGGTCGTGAGCTCGGCGCGGACCTGGGCGAGATCTGTCGCCAGGCGCTCGGCCTCGTCGATCCGCGACTGGGCCTTGGTGGTCCGTGCCTTGGGCCCGCGTGCCAGCCATTCGAGCTCGCGTCGCACCCGGTTGGCGAGGCTGTCGCGATATTGGGCGCGTGCCTGCAGATACTGGGCACGCTTTTCCAGGAACGCCGTGTAGCTGCCGGCGGCGGTGAACGTGCCGCCCGGGTATTGGGGAGCCACCTCGACGATGCGATTGGCGACCCGTTCGAGGAAGGCGCGGTCGTGGCTGATGACGACGCAAGCGAGCAGGCGGCTCGAGCAGAGCATCTTCTCGAGCCACAGGATGCCGTCCAGATCGAGGTGGTTGGTGGGCTCGTCGAGGAGCAGCACCTCGGGGTTGGAGGCGAGGGCGGCGGCGATCGCCAGGCGCTTTCGCCACCCGCCAGACAGCTCAGCGACGGGCTGCTCGGGCGTCTGGAATCCCAGCTGTTCAAGGGTGATAGCGACCCGAACGTGTTGCTCGGTCTCGTCCTCGATCCTCTCTGGGTCGAGCGCAGCGCCGCGCGTGGCGACCTCGGCGACAGTGGCCCCTGATTCGAAGACGTCGTCCTGAGCGACCATGGCGACGCGTAAGAGGCGGCGGCGGTGGAGCTCGCCATCGTCAGGCTCCTCGTCACCGGACAGGATGCGCAGCATCGTGGTCTTGCCGGCGCCGTTGGGTCCTATGACTCCGACGCGATCGCCCTCAGAGATGGTGAGATTCAGACCATCGAACAGGGTTCGGTGTCCGAACGACCGGGTCAGATCGCGAGCGGTGATGAACGACGCCATGCAGCCGAGAGTATACGAGGCACGTGGCGCCCTGAGTGACCAGCAAGTCGAAGAGGCGTCGCCTGGCGCCTCACCTCATCAGCTGGTTTCGTCCCCGTGCTCACCCTGCAAGGTCCTGAGCTGCTCGAGGAGTCTTTGGGTGATGTCTGAGTACTCATCGTTGTCGTAGACGTTTGTCAGCTCGTGAGGGTCGTTCTCGAGGTCATAGAGCTCCCACCTGTCCAGCTCGCCGTAGAAATGGATGAGCTTGTACCGGTCGGTGCGAACTCCGTAATGTGGTCGAACACTATGCCATCCGTGGGGATACTCGTAGTAGTGGTAGTAAACACCTTGACGCCAGTCATCCGGAATTTGATCCAGGGTGAGCGGCCGCAACGACCTTCCCTGCATCTCAGGTGGCACCGACACGCCTGCGTAATCGAGAAGGGTGGGGGCGGTGTCGAGATTGACGACCAGGGCGTCGGCAACCTGGCCCGCTGTGATGCCGTCGGGGTAGCGGATGATGAGCGGCGTGCGCATCGATTCTTCGTACATAAAGCGTTTGTCATACCAGCCATGCTCACCCAGGTAAAACCCCTGGTCAGAGGTGTAGATGACGATGGTGTTGTCGCTCAAGCCCTGATCGTCGAGTCGGTCCAACAACCTGCCCAGATTGTCGTCGATCGAGGCAACACAACGAAGGTAGTCCTTGAGATAGCGCTGGTACTTCCACTCGGTCAGCGCGGCGCCCGCGGGAGGGCTATCGGCAAATGCCTGGCTGATCGGTTCGTAATGAGCATCCCAGGCAGCCTTCTCTTGCTCTGTCATTCGCGCATACGTCGCCCTCCACGCGGGTTCAGGATCGAACCCCGCTTTGCCGCCGGTTCCCGTCTCCCTCTCGTACGACTGTTCGTGCAGCTTCAGGTCGAACGAGAGGTACATGTCCTCGATCCGCATATCTGCCTCGCGCGCGGCCAGGCGCCCATCGTAGTCGTCTCCAAAGGTCGGCGGCAGGGGGAGATCCTCATCGGCATAGAGATCAAGATGTCGAGGACTGGGCATCCAGTTGCGATGTGGCGCCGAGTGCTGGTAGAGCAAACAGAACGGCTTTTCCGTGTCCCTGTTCTCCAGGAACTCGAGGGCGAAATCGGTGATCAGGTCAGTTACGTACCCAGGATGCTCGACCTCAACACCGTTCTCCAAAAACACCGGGCGATAGTAATGACCCTGGCCGATTAACACCCGCCAGTGGTCGAAGCCCGTCGGTTCAGTCTTGAGATGCCACTTGCCGATCAAAGCGGTCTCGTACCCCGCGTGTTGGAGCAGCTTGGGGAAGGTCATCTGTGAACTGTCAAACTCGTCCCGATTGTCCCGCAGACCGTTGCGATGACTGTACTTGCCGGTCAACAACACGGCCCGAGAGGGGGCGCAGATCGCATTGGTGACAAAGCTCGAGGAGAAGAGAATCCCCTCGTCGGCCAGACGATCGATGTTGGGTGTTCGAATCAAGTTGCTTCCGTACGCGCTGATCGCTCGCTCCGCATGGTCATCGGCCATTATGACGATGATGTTGGGTGGAGGAGGAGGCGCCGGCAGCCTGGTGACCAGGAGACCGCCAACAACAAGCACCCCAAGGCCAGCGACCAACCACGACGATCTTCTTCTCATACTCTCAACCTCCGCGGTGACCATACCAGTCTCGGGACCAACAAGGGCGCCATTCTCAAGAGTGCCCGTGACTCTGCCAGGGAACCGGAGTAGAGTGGCCGCACCAATGGTCGTGACGCCTGATCTCTTTCTCATCATTTCTCAGTTTTGGAGGGTGTAGTGGGTGGATTCTTCGGCGTAGTCTCTTCCGAGGATTGTGTTGCCGACCTCTTTTATGGAACCGACTATCACTCACACCTCGGCACCCAGCGCGGTGGCATGGTGGTGAGCAATGGTGGCGGGTTCACCCGCTCGATCCACAACATCACCAACGCCCAGTTCCGCAGCAAGTTCGAGGATGACTTGCCGACGATGCACGGCACGATGGGCCTCGGCGTCATCAGCGACTACGAGGACCAGCCCCTCGTGGTCTCTTCCCATCTCGGAACGTATGCCATCGTCACGGTGGGAAAGGTCCACAACCTCGAGCAGCTCACCAGTCAATTGCTTGGGCGCAACGGAACGCACTTCACCCAGATCCGCAACGGCGAAATCAACCCCACCGAGCTGGTGACGAATCTGATCGATGGCGAGTCGACATTTCAAGATGGCATCTCTCATGCCCAGAGCCTGATCGACGGGTCCTGTTCGCTGCTGATCCTCGACGACAGTGGCATTGTGGCCGCCCGGGATCGCCTCGGCCGCACCCCTGTCGCTGTCGGCCGAAAGAACGGCGCCCACGCGGTCACCTTGGAGACATCAGCTCTCCCGAATCTCGGCTACGAGGTGGAGCACCTGCTCGGCCCCGGGGAGGTGGTCCGCGTTACGTGCGACGGGGTCGAGACTCTCATCCCACCGGGAGAAAAGAGCCAGGTCTGCTCCTTCCTCTGGATCTACTATGGCTACCCGGCCTCGTGCTACGAGGGCATCAATGTCGAAGCGTGCCGGAACCGCTGTGGCGCTGCCCTCGCGCGAGCGGACAACGCGGACGTGGATTTCGTCGCCGGCATTCCCGACTCGGGCATCGGCCACGCCATCGGTTACGCCGCCGAGGCAAACCTTCCGTACCGTCGTCCTTTCGTCAAATACACTCCGACCTGGCCGCGGAGCTTTATGCCGCAGGAGCAGCGAGTGCGTGATCTCGTCGCCAGAATGAAGCTGATCCCGATCGAAGAGTTGATCGAAGGCAACCGGTTGCTGTTCTGCGAGGACTCCATCGTGCGCGGGACCCAGCTCAAAGACATCATCAGACGGCTCTTCGATCGCGGCGCTCTCGAAGTCCACATGCGGCCTGCCTGCCCGCCCCTGTTGCACTCGTGTAAGTTCCTCAACTTCTCGCAATCCAAGTCGGAGCTCGACCTCGCCGGGCGCAGGGCGATCGTCGATCTCGACGGGGGCGGAGACGCACGCCTCGACGAGTACAGTGACCCGGATTCCGACCTCCACACCGCCATGGTGGATAGGATCGGCGAGCGGCTCGAGCTGACCAGCCTGCAGTACCAACGGCTCGACGATATGATCGAGGCGATCGGTCTCCCACGGGAGAGACTCTGTACGTACTGTTGGAACGGTGAGGAGTTGTTCGGCTAGATCCCGTCGAGGTAGGTATCAGCCTCGGCGAGGGTCTCGCAATCGTGGACCGAATAGCCGGCTTGAACCTCGCGTTGCAGGCGTCCCAACTGCATCTGCCCAAACACGCCTCCCTGACCCACCCGCGCCGCGGCCCGGCAGCCGCCTTGATCGGCCATCTGGATCATCGACGAGATGACCTCCTGAACCTCGGCTGTTCCCGGCATGAAGCCCTCGAATATGCTCACCGCGGCGTAGCCGGGGCCGACCTGAGCAATGGCCTTGCGGTACGCCTCCCGCAGGTTTTCGGCCTGGGCCTTGGTGAGCGAACCTCGGAAATAGAGATAGACGCGTTTCTTCGCCATGTCGACGGTGACCAGATCGGTTGTGTGAGTCGTGTCGTCGCCCATCGTCCGCCCCCTTTTTAGAGTGAGGGGAGAGAAACCCCTCCGATTGTTCGCCAGACCAACCGGCGCATTCAGAGAACAATCCCTACCAACAATATTACTCTCGATGGGGGGAGTTTCGGACTCTTTGAAGGGGAGGGCAGCTGTTCGCGGAAAGGCTATCCGCGAGGAACCCTCGCCGCCGCCAACCGTTGCCGCAGGGCGGATCCCACCAGGGCCGTCAAGAACGCGAGCGCCAAATACGCGGTGACCAAAAAGCTGGCGAAAACCGGTCGATCGACAAAATACCCGATGCCCATGACCAGGGCGGGGAGTACGGCCCCGACTGCGGTCAGCCATGCCCAGCGCCGATTGCGGCAGGCCAGACCGACGATGACGCCGCTGAGGGCTATGAGCGCCGGCAGGTGGAGCAGTGTCGAACGCCGGATCGACCCGCCGAGCACGTCGATGCGCTCGTCCAGGGTCAGGCCGTCCTCGGCGGCCGCGCGAGCGTTTTCACGGATCCGTATGGCCTCGGTGCCGTCAAGTTGGTTCATCGCCACGGTCACGAGTAGCGCCACCACTGCGGCGAGGAATAGGTCGGGCACAACGGTTCGAAGCCATTTCTTCATTCTCATACCTAACGCGTATCTCTCTCCATTACTTCCAGAATCCCACACTTCCGACCCTTATACGGTGTGCAACATTACCTTGTCGCCACCAAAGCAGAGAACAAAGAAATATTCACCAGGACAGGCCCTTTTGACATGCCCATCGGCCTTCAATATTCAGACGCTGCCTCTTCTGCTATCATAGCGTCAAGGAATGAGACCCAATATCGAAAACTAAAAAAGGGGGGAGCGGCACGAGTTCTGCCGACTGCCTCCCGCTGGCGTTGCCGGGAAGAGAGCGACAACCATGAAAAAGACAGTGCGAAAGGTTCAGATTTCTGCGATCGCTGCTGTAACAGTGGGTGTACTGATGTTGACCGGCTGCCAGAAAGAGGCGCCGAGCAAAGCCGGGCAGATCTATGAAGGATTCGGGAACTATGAGCGCACGATCTCCACCGAGTCGGGGGCAGCCCAGCAGTGGTTCAACCAGGGCATGCAGCTGATGTACGGGTTCAATCACGACGAGGCGATCCGGTCGTTCGAGCAGGCGGCTGCGGCGGACCCGTCGAGCCCCATGCCGTGGTGGGGAATCGCCTATTGCAACGGCACCAACATCAACGACACGGAGATGTCAGAAGAACGATCACGATATGCCTATGAGGCCTCACAAAAAGCGCTGGAACGGATCGCCGCTGCGTCCCCGGTTGAGGCCGCTCTGGTCGGCGCTGTGGCGGAGCGCTACGCCTGGCCGGCGCCCGAAGACCGCGGCGAGCTCGATCAACACTATGCCGACGCAATGGAGGCGGTATACCAGGAGTTTCCGGATGATCCGGATGTTGCAGCTCTTTTCGCCGAGGCGTTGATGGATCTCCAGCCGTGGGACTACTGGACCGACGAGGGCGAACCCGTCGGCCGCACCGAAGAGTTCGTTGGCATCATCGAGCGAGCGCTCGAATCCCATCCGTTACACCCGGGTGCGAACCATTTCTTCATCCACGCCATCGAGGCGTCCTCGAAACCCGAGCGTGCCATCGAAGCGGCCGACCGCCTGACCGAGATCGTGCCGGGATCCGGTCATCTCGTTCACATGCCCTCACACATTTACATTCGGGTCGGGCGGTACGGGGATGCGGCGCAGTCCAACATCGCCGCCATCGAAGTTGATCGCGCGTACCTCGCCAAGGCCCCGACTCCCGGTCTGTATGCGATGTACTACGGCCATAACCTGCACTTCCTCGCTTTCGCCGCGATGATGTCGGGCAACTATGAGCAGTCGATTCAGGCCGCACGCGATCTCGAGGCCGAGATGCCCGAGTCGGCGGTCCGCGACTTCGCGAGTCTCATCGAGGGCATCATGCCCGCCACATTCCACGTCATGATCCGTTTCGGTAAATGGGAGCAGATCCTCGAGGAGCCCGAATACCCGGAGTGGCGGCTGGTGTCGCGGGCCGTGCGCCTCTATGCGCGCTCGATCGCAAACTCTGCCCTCGGCCGGACCGAGGAGGCCCGTGCCGAGCTGGAGACCTTCGAGGAGGCCATGGCCGAAGTGCCGGAGGAATGGTGGATCTTCAACAACCGGGTGAGCGACGTACTGCCGATCGCACGCGCGATGATCAACGGCGAGCTGCTTTTCCGCGAGGGCAAACGTGAGGAGGCGTACGCAATCCTCCGCGAGGGCGTCGCCGCCGAAGACGCCCTGGTCTACGACGAGCCACCCGGGTGGATGCTGCCGGTGCGCCATGCGCTGGGCGCACTACTGATGGCCGATGAGCGGTACGCCGAGGCTGAAGCCGTCTACCGTGAAGACCTCAGACGCAACCGCGACAACGGGTGGTCGCTCACCGGTCTGCAACTCGCGCTCCAGAAGCAGGAGCGTGCAACAGAAGCAGAAGAACTGACAATGCGCCTCGCGAGCGCGTTCAACGACGCCGACACTCGGCCGTCCTCGTCGTGTTATTGCGAGCCCTGATCCACCACGCGCGCCTTCTCAGACCAGACGGCCCGCAAACTCGCCGGCCGAGCGCACGAAGATGCAGGTGTTGAGACCCTCGGCGAGCTCGATGATGCGATCGGCGTATGCTGACTCTCTGCCGTGTTCGGGCTCCTGAAGACCCAGGAACACGATATCGGCGTTGGCGCTGATCCGATGCAGAATCTCGGTGATGCTGAGCTCGTCGGGTTTGACGAGGACCTCGGTCTCGGCGCCGATGCGGGTCTGCGGGAGAAGCTTGGCGAGCCCCTCGAGCTGCAGCTCACGCTCCTCCTCGTCGCGGGCCACCGAGCGGATGGTGATCCTCGAATTCCTCCACTCCGGGTTGAGGCGTAGCAGGTAGGCGAGCAGCAGCATGAGGTCTCCGTTGTTTTGGAGACCGCCCCACCAGATGTCGACGCGTTTTTCGCTGCCCGGCTCGTGAGCCCAGTTGAGTCTGGTGATGATGGTGTTCTTGCCGGCATAGGACATGGCCCGCATGATCCGGAGCTGGGACTCGAGCCGTGCCTTTTGCCTCGACCACCCGAACATCAAGGTGTTGGAGTGCAGCCCGGCGATCCCGTTGGCCTGGGCCACGTCGAGCACCCCGGTTTCAAAATCGGAGACCACGTCCACTTCAGGGAAGGCGACGACGCCGGCTTCCTCGAGCTCGCGATCCATCTCGTTCCGGATCTGGTCGACCTCTCGCAGCTTATCGAGGTCGCCCACCACCAGGCGGCATACCGTTACGACTCCGCGGTCCTGGTTGAACCACGATGCGAGCCGGACGAGCGCGGCCCGTTTTCCAGGGTCGCCTGCGAAGAGCAGGATCTGCGGCCGCCAGTTCCGTGGGTCGAGCTCGTGGTGGCGGAGCTTGAGGAGTGACCAACGCGCGAGCGCGACCCACAAACCGGCGCGGACGTCGCCCCAGCGCTTGCGCATCGCTCGCCGCCGGAGATGTGCGTAGAGCGCGCTTTCGAGCACAATAGCCGCCAGACAGGCCCACGGGCTGATCAGGAACATCACCACGATGGCGCCGATCGACCCGAGCAGCGACACATACCAGGGCACCCTGATGGTGGGCCGGTAGGAAGGATCGCCGACCAGGCTCTCGAGGGCCGAGGCAAGGTTGATGGTCACGTAGAGGGTGAGGAAGAGGATGGTGACGAACTGTGCCACCGCGTTGAGGCCGCCGAGAGCGACTGCGGCCAGAGCAATCACACCCGACACCCAGGTCGCGAGAGTCGGTTGACCGGTCCGCGACAAACGGGAGAGGATTGACGGGGCGAGCCCGTCGGCGGCGAGGGCCTGCAGCACCCTCGGTCCGCCGAGAACGCTGCCAAAGGCAGACGAAAGAATCGCGCCCCATAGGCCGGGGAAGACCAGCCATGGACCGAAGATTGCGATGCTCGTCCACACCACCCCCGGCACCGCCAGCTCCTCGGGTGAGACTCGGGTGGTGACGGCCAGCAGGACCGGGACCAGTAAATAGACCGCGGTGCCGGTGGCGACCGCCGCAAGGGTGCCGCGTGGAATCGAGCGGCGCGCGTCCTTGAGATCGCCGCTCATGCCGATGCCGGCGGTGAAACCGGTCACCGCCGGGAAGAAGACGGCGAAGACGTACCAGAAGCCCTGCGGTGCTGTACGCAACGTGACACCGAACTCGGGCGTACGGGTGCCCTCTGCCAGCCCGCCGACCGCCAATGCGAGCAACGAGGCTCCGACCGCGACCATGATCGGGATCTGCAGCTTGAGGGCGAGCTCGGCGCTCTTGCCGGAAACGACGGTGATGATGATGATGATCGCCGCCGCCAGGAGCTGCGGTACGGCATCTGGGATCTGGCCCCAGGCCGCGGGCCACACGGCGAGTATCGCCTCGACCAGACCAAAGCTGTAAAAGGTGATGCTCAGGGTCCGGCAGAGAAAGAGCGGGATGCCAATGGCGCCGCCGAGCTCGAGCCCGAGGCTGCGCGAGATCATGTAGTACTCGCCGCCGACCCCGACCGTCATGTTGGTGGCCACTGCGGACGCCGACAGTGCGGTGATGAAAGTGATCGAGCTCGCGAGCAGCACGACCAGCAGGGTCACCGGGAGGCCGAGAGTGCCGACCACCCACCCAAAGCGGAGGTACATGATGAGACCGAGGATGGTCAGCACGCTCGGGGTGAAGACCCCGAGAAACGTCCCGAATTTGAGGGCAGGTTGCTGCGCCGAGGCGTCGGTCGTCATGTCCCTCCAGGTCACCAATGGTTACTCAACGCTACAACAGTCTGCTTGATCTGGCCAAACAATCCGGCTCGTCAGCTACCGGCAATGGAGCGCCCGGCCAGGCGTCCGGTCAGGATGCAGCTTCCCAGGAAGGTGCCTTCGAGCGAGCCCTTGCCGTGGATGCCGCCGCCGCCAAAGCCGGCGGTCTCGCCGACTGCATAGAGGCCGGAGATCGGTTCGCCGGAGGTGTCGAGTACCCGGCTCTGAATATCGGTCTGGAGGCCGCCGAGACTCTTACGGCTGAGGATGAACTCTCGGATGGCGATCAGCGGTCGCGCCTTGGGGTCGTCGATGGACTGGAAAGCGCAGGTGCGCAGGCGGTCGCCCTTGTACTGGCGGAAATTGGCGATCCGGCGCAGCTGGTCGTCGTTGAAATAACGTGGCCCGCGGGAGATCTGAGCGTCGTAAGCATGGACGTCGGCTTCCATTCGCTCGCGGGCGATGGAGATGCCCTCGAGCGACAGGGCGTCCATCTTGTCCATCAGCTCGGTCAGGTTGTCCGCGACAACGAAGTCTTCGGACTCGTCGATCAGGCGGTTGGCCAGCTCTTTGTTTCCGAAGATGATTTGCCTGACGAGCTCGAGCTTTCGCTTGTGGCGGAAGGCGGTCATGTGGTCGCAGCCGGAGACCGCAAGCTCCTTGATGGCGATTTTCCAGTTGAGCACTTGCCAGGAGTACTGCTCGGGCGTGCGGCAGATCTGCTCTACCAGCCAGCGGGTGTCGCTGTAACCCATCAGCGGCACCGGTCCGAACCGCCGGCCGCGGGCGTCGAGCCACAACGCCGAACGAGGCGGAACCAGGCTGATGCCGTCATTCGGTGAATCGGCCTCTCGCGAGTGGACCCCGGCGGCGTAATGCCACTGCTTGTCGAGGTGGGTGAGGGTGGCGCCGTGCTTTGCCGCTTCGTCGTGGAGCAGCCCATCGGCGAAACGGTGCGATCCGTTGAGGAGCGTCGATGGCGGTTTGCCCCACGGCTCGAACCAGTTGGCCTTCACCTTGGAGAGATCGCCGCCGCAGATGCCACCGGAGGCAAGCACCACGTGCTCGGCGCGGGCCTCGAAATCGCTGCCGTCGTCCTCGAGCTTTCCGGCGCATCCCGTGACCTTACCGCCGTCAACAATGAGTCGTTCGACCCGGTGGCCGTAAACGATCTCGAGATTTTCCCGCTGGGGGTGATTCTCGAACGCGGCAACGATGGACTCGATGATGCCGAAGCCGGTGCCCCAGGCGATGTGCCAGCGTGGGACCGAGTTGCCGGGCTTGAACAGCCCGCGCTCCGCCCAGTTGACGACCGGCAGGAACTCGACCCCGAGACCGGTGAGCCAGTCGAAGATCAGCTCCGTCGACCGCTCGACATAGCTTTGCGCCCATCGCCGCGGCCACTTGTCACCCTCTCCGAAATCAGCAAAACTCTGCCAGTCCGACCACGCGAGCTCCGGGGTGTCGTTGATTCCGAGCTTCCGCTGCTGGGGGGTGTCGACAAACATGACCCCACCGAAGGAGCGTTTGGCGAGCCCGCCCAACCGGTCCTCCGAGTCGCGGTCGAGGATCAAGACCCGCAAACCGCGGTCGAGCAGCTCGTGAGCCGTCGCCAGCCCTGCCAATCCGCCACCCGCGATGACCACGTCGGCCTGAAATGTGGCTGTCATCGAGCCTCCCCGTTGCAGAAGTACTGGATTATCCCTACCAACGGTCTCGACGCGTGTCAAACGCCCCGCCGATAAGGTCCCGCATTGCCCGGCCGCAACGGTGTCGCTATAGTCTGTTCACTTCGCATCTCGCTGCCGGGGGGCAATCGATGAAAAATGTATTCGTAGCGACGCTTTTGTTGGTTCTGTGTGTGTCACCGCTCAATGCCGGTCAAGATCTGGCCCAGGCGGTCGCCGAGGACTACGACGAGTCGCTGGCCGAGTTGTTTGTCTGGTTTCACAGCCATCCCGAGCTGTCCTTTCGTGAATACGAGACGGCGGCCCGTTTGGCTGAGGAGCTCCGTTCTTCGGGGGTCGAGGTCACAGAGGGCGTCGGCGGCACCGGGGTCGTTGGCATGCTGCGCAACGGCGACGGCCCGCTGGTGATGGTCCGGGCAGATATGGACGGTCTGCCGATTCGAGAGGACACCGGTCTTGCCTATAGCTCGACCGTCACTCAGGTGGATATCACCGGCATCGAGCAGCCTGTGATGCACGCCTGCGGACATGATGTCCACGTCACATCCATGGTTGGAACGGCAAAACGGCTGGTCGCAATGCGGAAAAGCTGGGCCGGGACGGTCATGTTTGTCGGCCAGCCCGCCGAGGAACGAGTCGGCGGTGCCAGGGCGATGATCGAGGACGGGCTCTACGATCGATTCGGTGTCCCGGACTACGGGCTCGCATTTCATGTGTCAGCCGGCGAACCGGCGGGAAAAGTGATGATTGCTGGTGGCCTGATTGCCTCGTCCGCCGACAGTGTCGATATCACGGTCTACGGGGTCGGCGCCCACGGCGCCTCGCCGCACAAAGGAAAGGACCCCGTCTACATCGCAGCCCAGATCGTGGTCGCTCTCCAGAGCCTGGTCAGCCGGGAGCTGGCGCCGCTCGAGCCCGGGGTGGTGACTGTCGGGTCCATTCACGGTGGCTCCAAGCACAACATCATTCCGGACGAAGTGATGCTGCAGCTCACGGTCCGCGCCGACAGCCAGGCGGCCCGCGAGAAGCTGCTGACCGGGATCGAAAGGATCGCCATCGGTGTCGGACGCACCGCCGGCCTGCCCGAGGACCTGCTGCCGAAGGTCGAGGTGACAGAGGGCACGCCGCCAACGGTGAACGACGACGAGCTTGCGGCCCGCATTCACGCGGCCTTTGTCAGGGACCTCGGAGAGGATGCGGTCTACGAGAAGGCGCGCGAGGGCATGGGGGCGGAAGACTTTGCTTTCTTTGTCATGACCGAAGACGAAGTCCCAGGCGCCTATTTCTCGGTCGGCGGGACCGCGCAGGCCGACCTCGACGCTGACGAGGGGGGCGGTCCGGCTGTGCCGTCGCATCACTCGCCGTTCTTCAAGATCGAGCCGGAGCCCTCGGTGACCATGGGTGTCGAGGCGATGACGGTAGCCGTCCTGGAGCTGTTGGGGAACAAATAGGCGATCGATCGTAATCTATACTTGATCTCATGAATGATCAGACGAGGGAAGATCGCCCGCCTCGCGGCATGTGGCGCCGCGCCCTGTGGCACGCCGATCGGACGCCCGAGGCGCGCAACCGATACGTCGATTTCCTGCGCGCGATGTCGATCCTGGCGGTGGTGCTGGGACACTGGTTGATCTCGGCGCCGTACTTCGACAACGGCTCGCCCGCATACAGCCACCTTCTCGATATCGCACTCTGGTCGCGGTGGTTGACCTGGCTCTTCCAGGTCATGCCGGTCTTTTTCTTTGTCGGCGGCTTTTCCAACGGCGTCTCCTGGGAGTCCGCCCAGCGTAAGGGACTCTCCTACCGGGAGTGGTTCGATGCCCGGACGAGGCGCCTCATCGGACCGGTACTGCCGTTGTTGTTGGCCTGGGGCGCGATGGTCGCGGTGGCTTACTCCAACGGGGTCAGTGCCGGGATGATCCGCGTCGGATCCAAGGTCGCGCTGGTGCCGGTCTGGTTCCTCGCTGTCTACATCATGGTGGTGGCGTTGGTGCCTCTGAGCCACGCCGCGTGGAAAAGGTGGGGCTTTGTTTCGGTCGTGATCCCGGTAGTCGCCGCCGCGCTCGTCGATGTGGCCTTCTTTGCCGGTGAGCTGCGAGCGCTCGGCTGGTTCAACTACCCGTTCGTCTGGCTGGCCGTCCACCAGCTCGGCTATGCCTGGCACGACCACAAGCTCGCCGGGGGATACGTCGGCCTTCCGTTGTTTGTGGTCGGTGTCCTGAGCCTTGTCGCTCTCACCCACATCGGTCCCTATCCGCTCAGCCTGGTGGGTGTTCCGAGTGACGAGGTCAGCAACACCCTGCCGCCCAAGCTACCGCTGTTGGCGCTGGCCGCGGCCCAGATCGGCCTGGTGCTGATGGTCGAAACTCCGGTCAGGCGCTGGTTGGAGCGCCGCGTCCCGTGGGCTGCCACAATTTTGATCAACGGAATGATCATGACGATCTTCCTGTGGCACTCGACGGTGATGATGCTGTTGGTCGGGCTTGCCTTCTGGGTGATTCCAGGAGTCCTCTCACAACAGCCTGCCACCGCAGCGTGGTGGTTGACCCGGCCAGTGTGGCTCCTCGCCTACACCATCGTCACCGTGCCTTTCTTGCTCGTTTTCGGCCGCTTCGAACGGCCGGCCGCAGGCGGTTCCACGATGCCTGCGGCGGTATGGCTACAGGTCCTGGGCTGCACCGTCGCTTGTGCGGGTCTGGCCATGCTGGCTCTCGACGGCGTCGGTGGAGACGGCTGGTTTGGGCTGCGCTGGATCCCGCTCTTGACGCCCCTGGTTGGCGCCGGTCTGGCCGGATTCGGGCCGTTGGGTGCGGTTGGGCGAAGCCTCAGCGGAGCTCCGCGCAAGAGCTGAGTGGGTCAGAAAAACACAAGCAGATCCGAATCTTCGTACTTTTTCGAGTTATTGAAACCTGCACCCGAGTTTTGCGAATAATCAACTGTGTGTTTTATAGTCCCCAGTTCATGTGGGTCACCTCACGGTGACGGCCGGCGCTGAGGAGTTTTTCGATTTATCAGCGAGAAGGAGAACCAAAATGAAGAGAGTTGTAGCTGTAGTTCTGTTCGTGCTTGTCGCAGTGTCTTGCGGACAACAGGCACCACCCCTGACCAGCGGCATCGAGATGGCCAACATGGATACGTCCGTTCGGCCGCAGGACGATTTCTTCAGGTATGTCAACGGGACCTGGCTTGCCACCACCGAAATCCCGGCCGACCGCACCAACACCGGCGTCTTCATGGATCTTCGCGACAAAGCGCGCGAGGACGTCAAGGCGATCATCGAGGATGTCTCCTCGAAGACCGATCTCGAGCCGGGCTCCGATGAGCAAAAGGTGGCCGATCTCTACAACTCGTTCATGGACACCGAGAAATTGAATCAGCTCGGAATGTCTTCGCTCGAGGAGGAGCTGGCGCGGATCGGCGCGATCGTCGACAAAGACGAGCTCTCCGCGTACTTCGCCCGCAGCGGGATCAACGGCGGCGGAGGCCCGTTCAACATCTATATCTGGGTCGATGCAAAGGACTCGACACGTTATGTGACCTATATGTGGCAGTCCGGGCTCGGTCTGCCGGATCGCGACTACTACTTCAACGAGGATGAACGCTCGGTCGAGCTGCGTGAGGCCTACGTCGTCCACGTCGAGAAGATGTTCGAGCTTGCCGGGCTCGACGATCCGGCCGGGTCGGCGGAACGGATGATGGCGCTCGAAACCGCGTTGGCGGAACACCACTGGACGACCGTCGAGAATCGGGACAGCGAGGCGAGATACAACCTTTTTGCCTTCGACGAACTCGGCACATTGGGTGATGGCGTCAATTGGCCGCTGTATCTGGCGGAAGCCGGGATCGCTTCAGAGAAGGACATCATCATCAATCAGCCCAGCTACGTCGAGGAGTTCAACAAGATCTTCGCTGCGACTTCGCTCAATGACTGGAAGACCTTCTTGCGCTGGAATCTGTTGAACAACTATGCCAGCTACCTCGATTCGAGCCTGGATGACCAGAACTTCGACTTCTACGGCCGCACGCTCGAGGGCCAGAAAGAGCAACGGCCGCGGTGGAAGCGGGGAGTCGACGTGGTCAGTGGAAGCCTCGGTGAGGTGATCGGCAAGGTCTATGTGAAGCGCTACTTCCCGCCGGAAGCGAAGGCGAGAATGGTCGAGCTGGTCGGAAACCTCAGCGCCGCCTACGGCGAGGCAATTTCTGAATTGGATTGGATGGGCCCCGAAACCAAGGCGGCCGCCCAGGTCAAGCTCGAGAAGTTCACTCCGAAGATCGGCTATCCGGATCGCTGGGAGGACTACTCAACGCTCGATATCGTGGCCGGAGATCTGGTTGGCAACGTCATGCGCGCCAACCGCTTCGGGTTCGAGCTTTTCCGCGGCAGGTTGGGCGGGCCGGTCCAAAAGTGGATTTGGGTCATGAGCCCGCAGACAGTCAACGCCGGGTATGTTCCGACCCAGAACGAGGTCATTTTCCCGGCCGCGATCCTCCAGCCGCCCTTCTTCAACATGGAGGCCGATGACGCCGTCAATTACGGTGCAATCGGCGCGGTCATCGGCCACGAGATGGGCCACGGATTCGACGATCAGGGCAGCAAGTACGACGGCGAGGGTAATCTCGAGAATTGGTGGTCCGATGAGGACCGCGAGAAGTTCAAGGAAAGGACCCAGAAGCTGGTCGACCAGTTTGCGCGGTTCCAGGTCTTTGACGACCTCAACGTCAACGGTGAGCTCACGCTGGGTGAGAATATTGGCGACCTTGCTGGTCTGACGATTTCCTACCGGGCGTACCAGATTTCATTGGACGGGCGCGAGGCACCGGTCCTCGACGGCATGACCGGCGACCAGCGCTTCTTCATGGGGATCGGCCAGGTGTGGAAGTACAAGGCGACCGACGAGGCGCAACGTAACCGGGTCATGACCGACCCCCACTCGCCGCCGCGTTTCCGGGTCAACGGCACGCTCCCAAACATGCCTGAGTTTGTGGCAGCATTCGACGTGCAGGAAGGGGATGATATGTACCTTCCACCCGAGGATCGTGTGAAGATCTGGTAGATACGAGACACTCAAGACAAATCCAGCCTGAGGGTTGAATGATGGACCGGCGTCTTTCGAGACGCCGGTCCTGTTTTCTGTCGGTTCTCCCGCGTTTGTCTCTCTCCAGGACGGTGGTTTTCTCGAAACAGGGCCAGATCCTGGCACCGGGATTGCTCTCGTCCGAGGGAGAATGGAGGGTCGAATGGCAAATTCGAACGTTGACGGGCAGAAAAACTCCGGGATCTTTCAGATGTTCCTGGCTTTTGGAGGCGGACTTTTCAGATTCCTCAAAAAGATCGGGATAGTGCGCACCGGCGGCACGGTCGATACCTGGGACGACTGAGCGCGACATCGCAGGGCAAAAAACAAGGGGAATCGCCATTGGCGAATCCCCTCAATATGAGTTGAGAGTTTCAGCTCGATTGACTACTGGCCGAGAACGGTAACGGTCCCGCGACCCTGGCCGCCGGAGCTGGCAGAGCGGTAGGAGAGGTCGATCGAAGCGACCTTCTTCGGTCCACCCTCGATTGCGTAGCTTTCGCTCGTCATACCGGGCCGTACGTCTTCCAGGTCTTCAATCGCTTGACTCGAACCGTCATCGAAGTTGAGCGTGACGTGGGTGAGTTGCATCCAGTCACCGCCAAACTTGAATGCGACTTGACTGACGGGTTCTCCCTTGGCCGTGATGGACACTGCTTTTTCTTTTCCGTTGAACGAAACCGTCTTTTTGCCAAGCTTCTGCCAGTCCCCGGCTGTGGCCGCTCCGGCCACCAGCATGGCGGCAATAACGAACACCACGAATGCGCCTTTTCTCATGTACTTTCTCCTTCGTTTTTTCTCTGACTGGCGCGGACTTTTCCCCGACAGCCGGACGGTTGGTATCGGAACTCCATGGAGTTGTTTCAGGACCTTTGAGCGAATATTTCTACCGGTCGCTCTGTCTATTCTTACGAAGAATTCGGCCGAAAGTTCTCGTGGCGTCGGGGCACCTTGAGAGCGGGTGGCGAAACTGGCAACGTTGGCTGTTCAATGACATACTGTGGGAAAGCTCACAACGACAGGGAAGGATGAGGATCATGGCCGAGCAGAAAATCGGCGTCGTCACCCATTACTTCGGCAAGATCGGAGTGGCCGCTCTGAAAATCACCGACGGTGAGCTCAGGGTGGGGGACACAATCCACGTCAAGGGGCACACCAGTGATTTCACGCAGACCGTGGACTCGATGCAGGTTGAGCACGAGTCGGTCGAGGTGGCGCGGCAAGGCGACGAGGTCGGCATGAAGACCGCCGAGTTCGTCCGCGAGAACGACGCGGTCTTCAAGGTTGTGGCCGACTGAACCGCATCCGGGCCGGATACCGCGGTAGCCGGTTTCGGACTACTCTCCCGTCCAACCGGGACCGCGTACGACCCGACCAGGGGTGGCGCCGGTGTGCTCCCCGTTCTCGATCACGTGAACTCCGTTGACGAAGACGTGTTTTACGCCGGTGGCGTACTGATGGGGCTCGACGAAAGTGGCATGGTCCTGGATCGTCTCGGGATCGAAAAGAACGACGTCCGCGAAGTACCCTTCCTTCAGCATCCCACGACGATCGATCTTCAGGTTTTCGGCTGGAAGGGCGGCGAGCTTTCGGATCGCATCCTCGAGCGGGATCAGCCGCTCCTCGCGCACATACTTTCCGAGCACGCGGGCAAAGCTCCCGTAGGCGCGTGGGTGCGGGTTGCGCTTCAGGAACACGCCCTCCGGGGCGACCGATGCCGCGTCCGAGCAGAAGCTCACCCACGGCAGCGCGATCGCCCGCCGCACGACGTCCTCCGACTGGCTGAAGTAGATGGTTCCGACGCGGGACCGGTCCTCGACGATCAGATCCATGATGGTTTCCTCGGGCGGGGTGCCTCGCATCTCCGCTACCTCGGCCAGGGTCTTGCCGGTCAGCGGTTTGAGCTCTTCGCTCTTGAATCCCACCAGAAGAATGTTGTCGGGGGACCCGGCGCCGTGGAACATGTTCTCCCACGTGTCCGACTCCTCGTTCATCTCACGAACGATCCGCTTGCGCAGGACCGGGTCCGCGAGCCTTTCCAGCGAAGCCTCGAAGCCCCCTTCCTGTACCCAAGGTGGGATCGTGGCGTTGAGACCCGTGGAGCTCGCCGGGTAGGTGTAGATGTCGGCGGTGATGTGAAGACCCTCGGACCTGGCTTGCTCGACCATCGCCACCGCCTCGGGAAACAGCTTCCAGTTGGCGCGACCGGCGGCCTTGAGGTGGTAAATCTCGGCCCGGATGTCTGCTGCGCGGGCGATCTCGATCAGCTCGCCGATCGCCTCCAGCAAGCGGGCGCCTTCGTCGCGGATGTGAGAAATGTAGATGCCGTCATTCTCCGCGACGACCTCGGCGAGCGCGATCAGCTCATCGGTCTCGGCGAAGCTCCCGGGGGGGTAGATGAGAGCCGAGGCCACGCCCAGCGCCCCTTCCTCCATGGCGGTTCGAACGATCCCTCGCATCTGCTCGAGCTCGTCCGGTGTCGGCGCCCGGTCCTCGTGCCCGATGACGTACTCGCGGGGGGTTTCCGCACCGATGAATGAGGCCACGTTTGGCGAAACCCCTCGTTCTTCAAGGAACACGAGGTACTCATCGAGAGTGGTCCACTCGATGTCATACTTGATGTCGCCCTGGTGCTTGACCATCAGTTTCTTCATCGTCTCGTTGAGGGGGCCCATCGAGCCGCCCTCCCCGAGGACTTCGAGCGTCACGCCCTGCCGGATATCGCTCTGCGAGCGTCCGTCCTCGATCAACGATTCGTTGGCCCAGCACATCATGTTGATGAAGCCGGGGGAGACCGCGAGACCGGTTGCGTCGATCTCGGTTTTCCCAGAGGCCCTTCCGAGATCACCGATGACAGCTATCGCATCGCCGTTGATCGCCACGTCGCCGACAAAGCCCGGCGATCCACTCCCGTCGTAAATTGTGCCGTTTCGAATCACCAGGTCGTACTGCGGCGCCGGCGCACACGCCATGGCGACGAGGCAGGCGAACGACAGAACGGACGCCACGACGGAACGCTTCGGGTCAAACATGAGCTTCCC
>Ga0316194_10000450_pt1 | contig 26076 bp, 19 predicted proteins | sample CroRivsedime1_MG_FD_204936 | JGI IMG/M metagenome (GOLD analysis project Ga0316194, IMG submission 204936) | Coastal sediment microbial communities from Maine, United States - Cross River sediment 1 | ecosystem: Environmental > Aquatic > Marine > Coastal > Sediment | place: USA: Maine...
AGAATAAGAATCAAATCGACAACCTGGGGCTGATCCCCATGGTAGTGGAGCAGACCTCTCGCGGTGAACGCTCCTACGACATTTACTCCAGGCTGCTGAAAGAGCGGGTTATTTTCGCGGTGGGCCCTGTCGAGGACCATATGGCGAACCTGATCGTGGCACAATTGCTGTTCCTGGAATCCGAGAATCCGGATAAGGATATTCACCTTTATATCAATTCGCCGGGTGGCTCAGTCACCGCCGGTTTGTCGATATATGACACCATGCAGTTTATCAAACCGGATGTCAGCACCATGTGCATAGGCCAGGCGGCCTCAATGGGCGCCTTCCTGCTCTGTGGCGGCGCCAAGGGCAAGCGTTTTGTCCTGCCCAATGCCCGCACCATGATCCACCAGCCCAGTGGTGGCGCCCAGGGGCAGGCCACGGACATTGAGATTCAGGCGAAGGAAATCCTGATCATCCGCAAGAAACTTAACGAATTGATGGCCCTGCACACGGGGCAGAGCCTGGAAGTGATCGAGCAGGACACGGAGCGGGATCGTTTCATGGATGCCGAGCAGAGTAAGGAATACGGCCTGGTCGACGAGGTGGTTACCAGTCGCGGACTGAATGAGCAGGCGGCTCCGGCATAGGGTTGCATGTACTGAGGCGGGTCGGCCCGGGGCATTGTCATTATTCTTCTTTAGTCTGTACCGGGACTTGCAAAAAGCGGTAAAAAACATCATCTTAGGGGCACTGGGTGATAAATCACACTGACAAGGGGCGCAGAGCTGCCGAATGAGTAACAAAACCACAACTTCAGGCGACGATGGCAAGCTGTTGTACTGCTCTTTTTGCGGCAAAAGCCAGCACGAAGTGCGTAAGCTTATCGCCGGCCCGTCCGTATTCATCTGTGATGAGTGTGTGGACCTGTGCAATGACATCATCCGCGAGGAAGTTCAGGAAAGCAGCAGCGAGTCCGATCAGGATCACCTGCCTGTTCCCCAGGAAATCAATGCTATCCTCGACGAGTATGTGATAGGGCAGCAACGGGCCAAGAAAGTATTGGCAGTGGCGGTCTATAACCACTACAAGCGCCTGCGCCATACCGAGAGTCGCGACGACATCGAACTGGGCAAAAGCAACATACTACTGGTTGGCCCAACCGGCAGCGGCAAGACCCTGTTGGCGGAGACGCTGGCGCGCCTGCTGGATGTACCTTTTACTATCGCCGACGCCACCACGCTGACCGAGGCCGGTTATGTCGGTGAAGATGTCGAGAACATTATCCAGAAACTGCTGCAGAAATGCGATTATGATGTGGAAAAAGCCCAGGTGGGTATTGTCTATATCGATGAAATTGACAAAATTTCCCGCAAATCAGACAACCCTTCCATCACTCGCGACGTTTCCGGTGAGGGTGTGCAGCAGGCACTGTTGAAGTTGATTGAAGGCACTGTGGCTTCAGTGCCACCCCAGGGCGGACGCAAGCACCCGCAGCAGGAATTCCTGCAGGTTGATACCTCGAATATCCTGTTTATCTGCGGTGGTGCATTTGCCGGTCTCGACAAGGTTATACGCAATCGTTCTGAAAAGGGCGGTATCGGTTTCGGCGCCGAGGTGAAAAGCAAGGACGAGAAGCGCAATGTCGGCGAGTTACTGTTCGATCTGGAACCGGAAGATCTGGTGCAGTATGGCTTGATTCCCGAGTTCGTAGGGCGTCTGCCGGTGATTGCCACCCTGGAAGAACTGGACGTGGATGCTCTGGTCCAGATCCTCACAGAGCCCAAGAACTCCCTTACGAAACAGTACAGCAAGCTGTTTGAAATGGAGGATGTCGAAATCGATTTTCGCGAAGATGGCCTGCGCGCCATAGCGGAAAAAGCAATGGAGCGTAAAACCGGTGCGCGCGGACTGCGCTCCATTCTTGAAGGGATACTGCTGGACTCCATGTACAATATTCCTTCGCGCGACGACGTCAGCAAGGTGGTCATCGACGAGTCGGTCATCCGCGGCGATTCAGAGCCGCTGCTGGTGTACCAGAACAGTGAGCCGGCCCCCAGGGCGGCCTCAAAAGACGACTAGTATTGAGCATAACCCGGGGCCTGCTCCAGGGTGTGCAGATGGCTCTGCCGGGTTGTTCCGCAATACGGCAATAGCGCTTGTATTGTGGCACATTGACCCCATATAAAGGTCTAATGACCAGAATTCCTGCCAAACCCGGAGATTTTTATGGGTTCTTCCTCTCTTACTGAACTGCCCCTGCTGCCCCTGCGCGACGTGGTGGTCTACCCGCACATGGTGTTGCCGCTTTTCGTCGGCAGAGAAAAGTCCATCGAGGCCCTGGAAGATGCCATGGCCAATGACAAGCAGGTGCTGCTGGTCGCCCAGCGCCATGCTGCGGATGACGATCCGGGTGCAGATGATATCTACCAGGTCGGCACGGTCTCGAACATCCTGCAATTACTGAAACTGCCCGATGGCACAATTAAGGTGCTGGTTGAGGGCGGATTTCGCGCCGCGCTGGACCACGTCAATGACGATGGCAGCTTTGCCGTGGCGGGTGTCCGCGAGATTATCAGTGATGAGCTTCCCGAAGAAGAGGTAGAGGGATTGCTGCGTACCACGGTTTCCCAGTTTGAAAAGTACGTCAACCTGAGCAAGAAGGTGCCGGCAGAAGTACTCACTTCCCTTACCGGTATCGACGAACCCGGGCGACTGGCTGACACCATTGCCGCGCATATGAGCGTGGACCTGGAGGAGAAGCAGCGCATTCTGGAAATATCCGGTATTCGCGCGCGCCTGGAACACCTGATGGGCCTGATGGAGGCCGAGATTGACCTGTTCCAGGTGGAAAAACGTATCCGCGGCCGCGTCAAAAAGCAGATGGAGAAGAGCCAGCGCGAGTATTACCTCAACGAGCAGATGAAGGCTATCCAGAAAGAACTGGGTGACATGGATGAAGCTCCCAATGAGCTGGACGAACTGCAGTCGCGCATCGATGAGGCAAAGATGCCGGAAGAGGCCCGGGATAAGGCGCTGTCGGAACTGGGCAAGCTGAAGATGATGTCGCCGATGTCGGCTGAGGCGTCGGTGGTACGCAGCTACATCGACTGGATGGTGAGCGTACCCTGGGCCAAGCGCAGCAAGATAAAGCACGACCTCAAGCGCGCCTCGGCGATCCTGGATGAAGATCACTATGGCCTCGAAGAGGTCAAGGACCGTATCCTCGAGTACCTTGCGGTGCAGAAGCGTGTACGCAAGGTTAAGGGTCCGGTGCTGTGCCTGGTCGGTCCCCCGGGGGTCGGTAAGACCTCTCTTGGTGAATCCCTGGCCCGTGCCACCAATCGCAAGTTTGTGCGTATGGCCCTGGGCGGAGTGCGCGACGAGGCTGAAATTCGCGGCCATCGCAGGACCTATATCGGTTCCATGCCCGGCAAACTGCTGCAGAAAATGTCCAAGGCGGGTGTCAAGAACCCGTTGTTCCTGCTGGATGAGATAGACAAAATGGGCATGGACCACCGGGGTGACCCGGCCTCGGCCATGCTGGAAGTACTGGATCCGGAGCAAAACCACGCATTCAACGATCACTACCTGGAAGTGGACTACGACCTTTCAGACGTGATGTTCGTGTGTACCTCCAACACCATGAATATTCCCGGCCCACTGCTGGATCGCATGGAAGTTATTCGCATCCCGGGTTATACGGAGGATGAGAAACTGAATATTGCCCTGCGTTACCTGATTCCCAAGCAGGTTAAGCTGAACGGCCTGAAAACCGATGAAATCGAGATCACTGAGGACACGGTGACCGATATCATTCGCTACTATACCCGCGAGGCGGGAGTGCGCTCGCTGGAACGTGAGATAGCCAAAGTCTGTCGCAAGATGGTCAAGGCGTTTGCGCTGGGCGAGCTGAAGGGGAGCACCAGGGTTACCGCCGAGATGCTGCCGGATTTACTCGGTGTGAGGAAATACAACTACGGCATTGCCGAGGAAGAGAACAAGATCGGGCAGGTAACTGGCCTGGCCTGGACCTCAGTTGGCGGCGAGTTGCTTACCATTGAAGCCGTGGCTGTAGCGGGCAAAGGGCTGCATGTGAAAACCGGTTCGCTGGGTGACGTCATGCAGGAATCTATCCAGGCTGCCACCACGGTAGTGCGCAGTCGCTCACAAATGCTGGGTATTCCGGCCAATTACCATGAAAAGCACGATGTGCACATCCACGTGCCTGAGGGCGCCACACCCAAGGACGGTCCCAGTGCGGGTATCGCGATGTGTACTGCCCTGGTCTCCGTGCTCACCAATATTCCGGTGCGTGCCGACGTCGCTATGACCGGGGAAATCACCCTGCGCGGCGAAGTGTTGCCAATCGGCGGGCTCAAGGAAAAATTATTGGCCGCCCGCAGGGGTGGTATCAAGACGGTCATTATTCCCAAAGAGAATGAGCGCGACCTGAAGGAAGTGCCCGACAATATCAAGGAACACCTGAATATACTCGCAGTGAAATGGATAGATGAGGTCCTGGCCATCGCCCTGGAGACTATGCCCGAGCCCCTGAGCGACGAAGAGTTTATGGCAAATAAGCTGGGTAAGGGTGCAGAAGGCGATCAGGACGAAAAAAATCGCATAAATACGCATTAAAGCCCGCGTTATTATTGACCGGTATTCCCGCTCTGGTATAAAGTCGTGCGTCTGTCTACGCAGGCATTTCCGGACCTAAAATCAAGAATCGGAAAGCGACAGGTTAAACATGAATACGGGGAACATACTCTCATGGAGTGATGTTCCCGGTAGCCAACTGGCAACGTCATCAAGTCTTAACAGAAAACTCTTCAAGGGGATAAGTGTGAACAAATCTGAACTAATCGATGCTATTGCAGCCGCAGCAGACCTACCCAAGGCCTCAGCAGGCCGCGCACTGGACGCAGTGGTAGACAATATTACCGAAGCACTGACCAAGGGTGATCAGGTCTCCCTGGTTGGTTTCGGTACTTTTTCTGTAAAACACCGTAACGCTCGCAGCGGTCGTAACCCGCAAACTGGCGCAACCATTGAAATCGCCGCTTCGAATGTACCCAGTTTCAAAGCCGGTAAAGCACTGAAGGACTCGGTAAACTCCTGAGTCCAGCCGGCCTGTCACTGGCAGGTAATAGCGGCCTACTTCAGCCGTTGTTGCGCAGGTGATCCCACCCTACATCAGTGAAAAGGCGCACTCTCCAGGTGCGCTTTTTTTTTAGTTTCTACGAGTAATTCTCATGCTGCAAGATATCCGTCAGAACGTAAAAGGTCCCGCTGCGAAAATCATCGTAGGACTGATTGTCATTGCCTTCTCCCTGTTCGGTATCGAATCGATACTGGTTGGCAGCGGTGGCAGTGGTGTCGCAGAGGTCAACGGCGAGGAAATCAGCCCGCTGGAGCTGCAACAGGCGGTCACCACACAACAACGACGGCTAATCGCCATGATGGGTGATCAACTGGACCCCGCTCTGCTGGATGATCAGCGCCTCAGCCAGCAGGCTTTGCAGGGGCTGATAGGCCGTAAATTGCTGATGCAGGCCTCCCAGGAGATGGATCTGGTGGTGTCTGAGCGGGAAATCGGCACCGTTATTGCAGGGATGGAACAGTTTCAGGTGGACGGTGCTTTCGACCCTGAGCTGTATAAGGCGCTGCTGTCCGAGTCGGGCTATACCCCCGCTTTTTTCAAGCAAAGCCTGCGCGAGGATATGGCGCTCACGCAGTTGCGCAGCGGGCTGGCAGGCACTGAATTTGCCACCCGGATGGAGCTTGATCTCAACGCTCGTATAACCGCGGAACAACGCGACATTCGCTATGTCAGTATCCCTATGGAGAATTTTCGCGAGGATAAAGCAATCAGCGACGCGGAAATAGAAGCTTTCTATGCGGAAAACGAATCCCAGTTTCTTACTGAAGAAGCCGTGGACCTGGATTATATCGAGCTTACCCCGGCCGCGTTTATGCAACCGGTAGAGGAAAGCCTGGTGCTTGAAGCTTACGAATTGGAAAAAGACAGTTACGCGAAGCAAACGGCGAGCCGCGTTTCTCATATCCTGTTTGCAGCGGGAGACGAACAGGAGCAACGTATAGCGCAAGCGCAAGCGCAGCTTGCTGCGGGAGCGGAGTTTTCTGATGTCGCCGGCCAGTTTTCGGATGATATTGGTTCCGCCGCAAGTGGTGGAGACCTGGGTTACACCAGTGGTGATGCTTTCCCTGCGGAGATGGAAGAGGCGATTGCTGCACTGGATGTAAATGTTATTTCAGAGCCCGTGGAGACCGATGCCGGACTGCACCTGATACTGGTCACGGAACGCGACGCCGGTGAGGTCCCGACACTTGAAGCGGTGCGTGACAGATTACGTGACGAGATTCAGGCTGGTGAGGCGCGGGTGGCGCTGCTGCGCACTGTAGAAGATTTAAAAGACCTGACCTTCAATGCGGAAGACCTCGAGGGTCCGGCCACTGAGTTGGGCCTTACAGTTGCCAGGGCTGAGGGGGTTACGCGCAGTCAGGCCGACGGTCTGTTCGCAAATAATGCCCTGTTGTCTGCAGCATTTTCCGAGGACGTGCTGCAGGCGGGAAATAACAGTGAGGTGATAGAGCTGGGCGAAAGCCGTTTTGTCGTGCTGCGCGTGCACACACACCACGCCCCCCGGGTCAGCCCCCTGGACGTGGTGCGTGACCAGATCGTAGCGCAAATTTCTGAGCAGAGGGCTCGTATTGCTGTCGCTGCAGAGGCGCGTCGAGGCCTGGAACAACTGCGCAGCGGCACCGGGGCGGAGCAGTTCGCACTGGAGAGCGGCTATGAATGGCAGGTGGAACTGGGTGCGGAGCGCAACAGCACTGTGATTCCCCCCGAGGTGCTCAGGCGGGCATTTGAGCTTCCCGCGCCAGAGCCGGGCGCCAGTGCCAGTGATTTTGTTATGACGGCGGCGGGAGACGCCCTGGTATTCGAACTGGTCAGGGTCACTACTGGCGATTACCAGACGCTTGCGGAAACACGGCAACAAATGCTTCAGCGTCAGGTCAGTGGTGAATACGGCGGGCTGGTGGATATGGAGTTCCAGCAGGGACTGCGTAATAACGCCGATATTTCTGTTTTGTAACGAATCAGCTTGTAGGGAGTAGCATGGCCAGACAAATACTTACGCTCAACCAGATCTCAATCAAGGGCCTGGAACGGTTGCCACGCGACAGCTATGAAGTAGCCAGTGAATTCTCTCACCCGGATGCGATTTTACTGCGCAGCCATAAGTTGAAAGCGGAAGATATTGCTGATTCAGTACTGGCTATTGGTCGCGCGGGCGCGGGCGTGAACAACATTCCGGTAGATGCCTGTACCCGGCGCGGTATACCCGTATTCAACTCTCCGGGCGCCAATGCCAACGCGGTCAAGGAGCTGGTAGCCACCGGCATGCTGCTGGGCTCCCGCGGTGTGGTTGAGGGCATCGAATATGTCCGCACACTGGCGCATGAACAGGACGAAGTAGCGCTGAATAAAACGCTTGAAGCCAACAAAAAAATGTTCAAAGGCAGCGAGCTATCCGGCAAGACACTCGGGGTTGTAGGCCTTGGGGCAATCGGCTCCCTGGTGGCGGAAATGGCGTTGACCCTGGGCATGGATGTGATTGGCTACGATCCGGCGCTGTCGGTCGAAGCGGCCTGGCGGCTATCCAGCCAGGTGCGCAAGGCGGATACATTGTCAGCCTTGTTCGCGCGCTGTGACTTCATCAGCCTGCACCTGCCGGTACTGGATTCCACACGTGGCCTGATTAATGCGGAACTGCTCAGTGTAGTGCGCCCGGGTACCTGCCTGTTAAACTTTGCGCGGCAGGAGATTGTTGATGAGGCTGCGCTGATTGAAGCACTTGAGAACGGTCATTTGCGGTCCTATATTGCAGATTTTCCCTCACCGGCGCTGATCAAAAGAAACGATGTCATCCTGATGCCGCACATTGGCGCCAGTACGGAGGAGGCCGAGGACAACTGTGCCGTCATGGCGGCGGACCAACTGCGTGATTTTCTGGAGAACGGCAATATACGCAATTCGGTTAACTTTCCGACCCTGCAATTGGAGCGGGTGAGCGGCTGTCGCCTGTCCGTCACCAATGAAAATGTACCGCGCATCCTGGGTAGCGTCCTGTCCATACTGGCAGATGAAAATATCAATGTGATTGACATGCTGAACAAGAGTCGTGACCAGGTTGCCTACAACCTGATCGATATCGAGTCCCGCCCGACTGATGCTGTGCTGGATCGGATGCGCGCGCTAAATGGCGTGACCAATGTGCGCCTGATTGGCAACTGCGCCTGACGGAAACGCTTATTGCGTATCATCATAGACCGGATCCGCCTCGACCAGGCCGGTAAGATAGAAGTCCCGCTCCTCCCGGGTCAGGCTGATGGGGCCGCGCCAGGGTAGCAGGCGCTGGTCAGCCTCGTGCTCAAAGTCCAGGAACGGGTATTTGATAATGTCGAAGTAGGGCGAGTAATCAAAGTCTCTGGGAACACACAACTTCGGGTTGCGCCTGAACAGCTGTACCCGGTCGTTTTCAATACGCTTTACCAGTGGCAGTATGGGGAACTGTATGCTGCCGAAGGCTTCGGCAATCATGGTGGAACACACGGTTTGTGTACTTTTGCCGGGCTTGGTGCTGAATAGCGATGAGCGCCAACGACGGGGCATGATGAACCAGGGAAAGAAAAATCTGGCCAGGTCGAAAATCTGCCGCACATTGTAGGCAGTGCCCAGTTGTCTGACGGCATAGGCGATGACGCTTTGGCTGTCCCTGTGACCAAGGCCCCTGGGCCGGCAAACACGCAGATGCTCTCGTTCATACACGGTTAGCGGACGCACTACCGTGCCCATACCAAGTTCGCTCTCGATAATCAGTTGCTTCTCTGCCCAGCCGTCGTAGTGTTTTTCCAGCTCCTCGCGCACTACAGGATCATCGATATCTCGCAGGCGACCGATGTAGAGGGCCGCATGAGACCAGCTGCTCTGGGTAATCATTTTGATGACTTCGCTAACCCGGGAACGGCCCTCTATCAAAACCACATCACAGGCCTCTACCTCACGGCTGATACGCTCGAAATCACAAAGCGGAGTATCCGGCAGCGGCTTTTCGTGCTCCAGCCAGTTGACTATGGCATTGCGAACCCAGTTAATCATAGCGCCTTTCTTGTTTTAACCATGTTACCGTTATAACGCAGGGCGCAAGCTGATACCAGAGGAACCAAAATGGAAGAACAGCTCAATTCCCTTGAGCAGAATATTCGTGGTAAACGCAACCTCGACAACCCGCCATTGCACTTGTGGCACCCGCCTCTGAGCGGTGACATTGACATCAGGATAGCCGCAGACGGCTCCTGGTATCACGAGGGGGGCCGGATTGAACGGGAGTCACTGGTGCGCTTGTTCGCCAGTATTCTGCGCCGGGAAGATGATGGGGAGTATTACCTGGTAACGCCTGCGGAAAAATGGCGCATACAGGTGGAACTGCATCCACTGATGGTCACCGACATCACCGTGAGGGAAGAACAAGGCAGCCAGGCCTTGCTTCAGGCGACGCTGAATACCGGTAAGACCGTTGTCATTGGTGAGCAGCATCCGCTGTTCCTGGAGCCTGCGATGGGTGATATTGCCGTGCTACAGCTGGAGTATGGCCTCAGCGCGCTGTTTACCCGCGCAGCCTGGTACCGGCTGGTGGATATGACCACCGAAGTAGGGGGCAAACCTGCAATCACCAGCGGAGACTACGTGTTCACGCTGCTGCGGGAATAGCGCACTGGGGCAGCCCAGGCCTGCATGGCTCACCCTGGAGCCTGGAATGCAGTGCTACATGTTGGGGTAGTTGGGCCCGCCAAAACCCTCTGGAGTAACCCAGACAATATTCTGTGAAGGATCCTTGATATCACAGGTTTTGCAGTGGACACAGTTCTGGGCATTGATCTGGAAGCGCTTGCCCTCGGGATCTTCCACGATTTCATAGACCCCTGCAGGGCAGTAGCGCTGCGCCGGCTCGTCGTACATTGGCAGATTTTTACCCAGTGGCACATCGGGGTCGATCAGCGTCAGGTGACAGGGCTGGTCTTCCTCGTGGTTGGTATTGGACAGGAATACCGATGACAACTTGTCGAAGCTGATTTTGTTGTCCGGCTTGGGGTAGTCAATTTTCTTGCACTCGGCGGCCGGTTTCATCGCGGCGTAGTCCGGCTTGTCGTCATTCAGGGTGAACGGCAGCTTGCCGCCGAAAATATTCTGGTCCAGCCAGACCATGGCGGAACCGATCAGGATGCCAAATTTGTGCATGAAACCGGAGAAGTTGCGCGTGGTGTAGAGCTCCTCGTGCATCCAGGAGGCTTCCACCTTGTCGGCATAGGAGACCAGGTCCGCGGGTGCCGCTTCGCCCTGGCCCAGGGCCTCTACGACCGCTTCGGCAGCCAGCATGCCACTTTTCATCGCGGTGTGATTACCCTTGATCTTGACGCTGTTCAGTGTACCGGCGTCGCAGCCGATCAGCAGCCCACCCGGGAAGTGCATCTTGGGCAAGGAGTTGAAGCCGCCCTTGGTAATGGCACGGGCACCGTAGACCAGTCGCGTCGCTCCCTCCAGGTAGGGCTGGGTTTGGGCGTGGTGTTTCCAGCGCTGGAATTCTTCAAACGGGCTCATGTGCGGGTTGCTGTAGTTGAGATCCGCAATCAGACCGATATATACCTGGTTGTTCTCAGCGTGGTACATGAAAGCGCCACCGCCCGATTTGCTTTCACTCAGCGGCCAGCCCAGTCCGTGAATAACCAGGCCTTCCTCGTGTTTTTCAGGGGCTATCTCCCAGACTTCCTTGATGCCGATACCGTAGTGCTGGGGGTCCTTGCCAGCGTCCAGGGAGAAGTGGTTGATCAGTTGCTTGCCCAGGTGCCCGCGACAGCCCTCGGCAAACAGCGTGTATTTGGCATGTAATTCCATGCCAGGCATGTAGCTGTCCTTGTGCTCACCACTGGCGCTTACCCCCATATCCCCCGTGGCGATGCCCTTCACCCGGCCATCCTCGTGATAAAGCACTTCAGCAGCCGCGAAACCGGGGTAGACCTCCACACCCAGTCCCTCGGCTTGTTCCGCCAGCCAGCGACAGACATTACCCATGGAGACGATGTAGTTACCCTCGTTATGGGTGGGCTTGGGAATAAAAAAGTTGGGCAGTTTTATGGCGCTTTTCTGGCTCAGGTAAAAGAAGAACCTGTCTTGCTTGACCGCGGTATTCAGCGGCGCACCCATATCCTTCCAGGTAGGAAACAGCTCATCCATCGCGCGTGGTTCCAGCACGGCACCGGACAGGATGTGAGCCCCAACCTCGGAGCCCTTCTCCACCACACAGACAGTGATTTCCTGCCCTTTTTCCTGTGCCAGCTGCATGATACGGCAGGCGGCGGAAAGGCCCGCAGGGCCTGCGCCTACGATCACTACATCAAATTCCATTGATTCACGTTCCACTGCTATGTCCTCTCTAGTCACAGGTGGGGGGCCGGCTATCATTGCCGGCGATGAGAAGAGCGCAAGTATATAATTTTGAAAGAGAAAAAACTATAAACCGGGTGAATGGCAGGTATCGCGCTATTGCCTGTTGTGACGAGGGATGTGTCGCCCTCGGCTATTGACCCGTACTTTAATTCTGGGCATCATACCCGCCCGACTTTGTGTGGGTTTGGCCCTGAAAGGCCCAGACCCGCGTAAACCCACCTGAAATAATCTATGGAGAATCCATGAAGGTTCTTGTTGCCGTTAAACGCGTCGTTGATTACAACGTCAAGGTTCGCGCCAAAGCCGATGGAAGTGATGTTGACCTGAATAATGTCAAGATGGCTATCAACCCCTTCTGCGAAATCGCGGTAGAAGAGGCGGTGCGCCTCAAGGAAGCCGGTACTGCCACCGAGGTGATCGCCGTTTCTATTGGTGATAAATCCTGCCAGGAGCAAATTAGAACTGCTCTGGCACTGGGCGCAGATCGCGGGATCCAGGTTGAAACCGAAGGCGGCCTGGAGCCCCTGGTGGTCGCCAAATTGCTCAAGGGTGTTGTCGACAAGGAGCAGCCGCAGTTGGTCATCCTGGGCAAACAATCCATCGATGGCGATAACAACCAAACCGGACAGATGCTGGGCGCCCTGGCTAATATGCCGCAGGGCACTTTTGCCTCCGAGGTGGTTATCGACGGTGACAAGGTCAATGTTACCCGCGAAGTGGACGGTGGAATGCAGACGCTTAGCCTCACGCTACCGGCGATTGTCACTACCGATCTGCGCCTGAACGAGCCGCGTTATGCTTCTCTGCCGAATATCATGAAAGCCAAGAAGAAGCAGCTGGATGTGTATACCCCCGAGGATCTGGGCGTTGCCGTTACCTCTCACCTGACCCAGGTCAAGGTGCAGCCGCCGGCAGAGCGTCAGGCGGGTATCAAGGTAGCCGATGTGGATCAGCTGGTAGACAAATTGAAGAACGAGGCGAAGGTAATATCATGAGTACTCTGGTAATTGCAGAACACGACAACAGCAGCCTCAAGGGCGCTACTCTTAATACCGTTGCCGCTGCCCAGGCGATGGGAGCGGACATCGATATCCTGGTCGCCGGGTCCAATTGTGGCGCCGTTGCAGAAGCCGCTGCCGCAGTAGCGGGCGTGGGCAAGGTGCTGGTTGCCGATAACGCCGTTTACGAGCACCAGTTGGCGGAAAATGTGAGCCTGCTGATCGCTGAAGTTGGCGCCGGCTATGACAACATCATCGCCCCGGCCACTGCCAACTGCAAAAACTTCATGCCACGAGTTGCCGCGCTGCTGGACGTTGCACAAATCTCTGAAATCACCTCTGTCGAGTCCGCTGATACGTTTCAGCGTCCTATCTATGCCGGCAATGTGATCGCGACAGTGCAAAGCACGGATGCCAAGAAGGTTATCACCGTGCGTACCACGGCGTATGACGCTGTAGCTGCCGAAGGTGGCTCTGCGACTGTTGAAGCAGTTGATGCGGTGCACGATGCCGGTATCTCCACCTTTGTCAGTGAAGAAGTGGCTGTTTCTGACCGCCCCGAACTGACAGCTGCGTCTGTGGTCATCTCCGGAGGCCGAGGCATGCAGAACGGCGAAAACTTCAAGCTGCTGGAAGGCATAGCCGACAAACTGGGCGCCGCCATCGGTGCTTCACGTGCGGCTGTGGATGCGGGCTTTGTACCGAACGACATGCAGGTCGGTCAGACCGGCAAGATTGTCGCCCCTGATCTGTATATTGCCGTGGGTATTTCCGGTGCAATCCAGCACCTGGCGGGCATGAAGGACTCCAAGGTGATCGTTGCGATCAACAAGGACGAGGACGCCCCGATCTTCCAGGTAGCGGACTATGGCCTGGTGGCCGATCTGTTTGACGCGCTGCCGGAGCTTGAGTCCAAGATCTAGGGTTCAGTTATAGCCGTGCTCTTGCATGGCTGGCCAATTGAAGAAACCGGCTTTTTTGGCCGGTTTTTTTTATGGCTCATCGCATATTGGCGGGATAGCCTGCTAAATGATCTTTTCCGCCAGGCGGCCAACTCGATCCCGGTGTGCCCCCGGCGTTCCGAAACCCAGTCACTTCGGGTGTACACACCACTGTGGCTGACCGCCTGGCCTCAAAGCAGGTAATCTAATCCCGGCGTAAACGATCCGAAATGGCGATGGGAGTAGGGTAGTTCAACACCACGATGTAGGAGGAGACCAGCAAGGTGATGATGGTGGTGGCCTGTATCAGCAGGGATGCCTGCTCCGATATCAGGGCAGAGCCTATGGCGACGTAGGCTATCAGCAGTGAGAACTCGCTGGCCTGGCCCAGGCGAAAACCCAGGTCCCAGGCCAGGGTGCGTTTCTCGCTGACACCCTTGAGCAGGAAACGATAGACCACCGGCTTCAGGCCCAGTACCAGTGATCCCAGCAGCAGGGCGGGGGCCCAGACCTGGCCCAACATCGCCAGGTCGAAGCGCGCGCCCACCGAGAAGAAAAACAGGATCAGGAAAAAGTCCCGCAGCGGCTTCAGATTGACCGCAATATATTGGGATATCGGGCTGGTAGCGATAGTGATGCCTGCGATGAAAGCGCCTATCTCTTCAGAGAGTCCCAGGGCACTGGCGGCTTCGGCCAGGCCCAGGCACCAGCCAATCGCCAGCAGGAAAATATACTCGTGGAAACGATCAAAACGCGTAATCAGTGGCAACAGGACATAGCGCACGGTCAACAGGGCGGCGCCAGCCAGCAGCGGCAGGCTCAGCATCGAAAGGGCCAATGTGCTGCCCATACTGCTACTGTCTTCCGAGGCCGCACTAAACAGAACCATCAACACGATGATCGCCAGCAGGTCCTGGATAAGCAGCAGGCCGATCATGAGTTCGCCGATATGACGGTGGTGCAATACCGTGGTGGGTAACAACTTGATGCCGATGATAGTGGAGGAAAACATCATGGCGGCACCGATGACTAACGAATCCACGGTACTGTAGCCAAACAGCTGCGCTACCCCATAGCCCATGGCCAAAAATAATGCCGAGCTGAGCAGCGCGACCACGGTTGAATTGCGCAGGGTGGACCACAGGGCCTGCGGCTGCATATCCAGGCCCAAAAGAAACAGCAGAAAAATGATGCCGACATGGCCGATATCAGACAGCAGTTGCAGGTCGGTGACCAGGGTTAGCCCATAGGGGCCTATACAGGCACCCAGTGCGATGTAGGCGATGATCAGCGGTTGCCGGGTATAGAGTGCCAATGAGGCGAAAATCGCAGCCCCGGTGAAAATCAGGAAAAAAGAAAAGGTGACGCTATCCATCTAAGGCGTAATCCCCGCGAACCTGTACCGAGTGTAAACAAGCCGGCCGTGGATAGGAATACGCCTGGCCCTCAGTGTCTGCGGCGGAACAGCGGCAGTGGCTGGTCCGGCGCCGCCTGGTAGCTCTCACTGAAATCGTTCAGACTGGCCGCGAAGGCTTCCAGCTGAGATTCGTCTGCCGGTTGAAAGGCGTTAAAGCCGCAGCGCCGCAGATACGTCATCTGGTCACGGATGAAATGGCCCGCAGCGCGCAACTCGCCGCGAAAGCCATGTTCGCGCAGTTCCCGGCCATAGGAAAAACCACGACCGTCCATGAACAGCGGAAAATTAACCACCACCAGCGGTATATGCTGCAGGTGATCCAGCAGCGGGGCGGGAGCCTCTCCGGGCTCCAGTTGTACCCCCCGACCGGACTTGTCCCGGAGTTGCAACCACTGTTCCAGGGTCAGCAACTGTGTGCTTGCGGGCGCATTGCTTTCGGCGTCTGGCTCCAGCCAGTTGTCTTCAATAATAGCGCCGTCCTTAATCAGCCGGGGCATAAACACGCTCCTTGAATGGTTCTATACCTACGCGCCGGTAGGTATCCAGGAAAGTTTCCTGCTCCTGGCGCAGGCCCAGGAAGGTATCCAGTATCTTTTCGATGACATCGGGCATATCTTCCTGCTTGAAAGAGGGGCCCAGAATTTTCGCGATCGAAGCCTCTTTGCTCTGTGAACCACCCAGGCAGACCTGGTAAAACTCCTGACCCTTTTTATCAACACCGAGTATACCGATGTGTCCGATATGGTGGTGGCCACAGGCATTCATGCAGCCACTGATATTCAGCTCCAGCGGACCCAGGTCGTAAAGATAATCCAGGTCGTCAAAACGCGCCTGAATCGCTTCCGCCACCGGTAATGACTTGGCGTTAGCCAGTGAGCAGTAATCCCCGCCAGGACAACAGATCATATCGGTCAGATAGCCTATATTCGCTGTCGCCAGGCCGGCGCCCTGCAGCTGTTGCCACAGCGAACGCAACTGCGCTGTTTCAACGTCTGCCAGCACCAGGTTCTGTTGATGCGTGCTGCGAATTTCCCCGAAGGCGTACTGGTCAGCCAGGTCGGCCATCAATTCCAGTTGTGCATCGGTGATGTCGCCCGGCGCGTAACCGGTGGCTTTCAGCGAAATGGTAACGGCGCGATAGCCAGCGACACGATGCTCCCGGGTATTGCGCTTCACCCAGTTGCCAAAGATCGGCTCCGCGTCACACTGTGATTGCAACAGCGCGTTCTGCTCTTCGGCATCCAGCTCACGGTAGTCCGGGGCGACAAAGAAACCACAGGCGCGACTGATTTCTTCCTCGGTCAGTGTTGTGGGACCTTCCTTCAAGTGCACCCATTCCTGCTCCACGGCCTCGCGAAAAGCGTCGGTACCCATTGCTTTCACCAGGATCTTGATCCTTGCCTTGTACTTGTTGTCCCGCCGACCGTGCTGATTGTAGACACGTAAAATCGCCTCCAGGTAGGTCAGCAGGTGCTTTTTCTCCAGCCACTGGCAGATTACCTGGCCGATAACCGGTGTGCGCCCCAGGCCGCCGCCCACCAGTACCTTGAAGCCGACTTCCCCGGCATCATTGGCGACCAACTCCAGGCCAATATCATGGGCGTGGATAGCGGCGCGGTCCTCTGCGCTGCCGCATACCGCGATCTTGAACTTGCGCGGCAGGAAAGCAAACTCCGGGTGCAGGGTGGACCACTGGCGGATGATTTCGCAGTAGGGACGCGGATCTTCCAGTTCATCGGCGGCCACGCCGGCAAACTGGTCGGTGGTGGTATTGCGTATGCAGTTGCCGCTGGTCTGGATCGCGTGCATCTGCACCGTGGCCAGTTCGGCAAGCAGGTCCGGTACTTCGGCCAGTTCGGGCCAGTTCAGCTGGATGTTCTGCCGTGTACTGATATGGGCATAGCCCTTGTCGTAATCCCGGGTGATCTGGGCGATCTTGCGCAGTTGGGTACTATTGAGTAATCCGTAAGGCACGGCGATGCGCAGCATGGGGGCCAGGCGCTGTACATACAGTCCATTTTGCAGGCGCAACGGCAGAAATTCTGCGTCGGTCAATTCTCCGGCCAGAAAACGCTCGGTCTGGTTGCGATACTGGGCGACGCGTTCGTCAACAATTTTCTGGTCGTACTCGTCGTAAACGTACATCTGCAATACCTGTTAAACCGTTGTTAGGGGTGGGGGAGCGGGCCAGGACGCGCTACCTTACCAGAAAAGCATTGTGAATAAATAGTCATAATATTCATAAGGTTAGAACCACTTTTGGGCCTAATTTCCGCGCTGTTGCTCAGGTCGTGCTGCGCTCTTGGGATTAGCGCGAATGCTGCTATAATGCAGCGCTCAAGCGATCTACCCTAACGGAGTAAAACATGTCTGAAGAACTGAACCAGGAACGCAGTGACGATGGTGTGGCGGATTCCATCGCGGCCACTGCAGTCATTAGCGTTATCGTGCTGGCCATGTATCTCTGGTTGTCCGGTATGCCTTCCTGAAAGCAACCGCCGGGAAGTTTCCGCGGTCATTTCCCGGCACTTTTCAGTACCAGTTGTACCACGGTAAAGACCGTGCCCATGAACAGCAGCGTGAACACGATACCCGCAACGATAAAAACACCTGCGCGTCCCTGCTTGAAATCACGCTCCCTGTTCTTGCTGCTCTGAACACCCAGGCCCGCGGCCAGGACGCTGCTTATCACACGCAGGGGGTTCAATGATTCACCTTTTTCACCTTCTTCACCGACCCTATCCTGATCCTTGTCGCTCATGGTCGTGGCCCTTTAATAATCCAGGTTGGGACGCAACCAGCGTTCCATGACGGCAATCGATTCGCCCTTGCGCTCAGCGATACTCTCCAGCTGATCGCGTCCAATCTTGCCCACGGCAAAATAACTCGACTCCGGATGAGAGTAATAAAACCCGCTGACCGAAGAAGCGGGATGCATGGCGTAGCTCTCAGACAGTTCCACACCGCAGGTGTTGCGCGCATCCAACAATTCAAACAGGGTGGCTTTCTCGGTGTGATCGGGGCAGGCGGGGTAGCCGGGTGCCGGACGAATACCGCGATAGCGCTCCCGAATCAGCTCCTGGTTGCTCAGTTGTTCGTCCGGTTCGTAGCCCCATAATTCAACACGTACCAGGCGGTGCAGTTGCTCGGCAAAGGATTCGGCCAGCCGGTCCGCCAGTGCCTTGAGCATAATGCTGTTGTAATCGTCGTGGTCGGCCTCAAATTGTGCAGCGCGCTCGTCAACACCGTGGCCGGTGGTGACACAGAAGGCCCCCAGGTAATCCCGCACGCCGCTGTCCTGCGGTGCAATAAAATCTGCCAGGCTAAGATTAGGTTTGCCATTGGGCTTGTCACCCTGCTGCCGCAGGTGGTGCAGGGTCGCCAATGGCTGCTCCCGGGCCTCGTCCTGATAAACCACGACGTCATCCGTACCCACCCGCGCCGCTGGCCAGAAACCGACCGTCGCTTTGGCGGTAAGCCATTTTTCCTCGACGATGCGCTGAAGCATGATCTGCGCATCACTGAACAATTCTCTGGCCTGAACACCTACCACCTCATCCTCGAGAATCTGCGGGAATTTGCCCGCGAGTTCCCAGGTGATGAAAAAGGGCGTCCAGTCGATGGTATCCACGAGCTGTTGCAATGGATAGTCTTCGAATACCCGCGTGCCTATAAAGCTGGGCACCGGCGGGGTATAGGCTGTCCAGTCCAACTGCAATGCACGTGCCGCGGCCTCCTCATAGCGCAACCGTTTTTGCTTCGGCTTGCGGTTGGCGACCCGCTCACGCACTTCCTGGTATTCCCTGGCACGGTCCGCGACAAAGCTGTCGCGGTCATCGCCCACCAGCTGCGTGGCTACCGCGACGCTGCGCGAAGCATCCGGCACATAAACAATGACATTGCGGTCGTAGTGCGGATCGATTTTTACCGCGGTGTGGGCCTTGGACGTGGTGGCACCGCCTATCAACAGCGGTACGCTGAATTCCTGACGCTGCATCTCGCTCGCTACATGGATCATTTCATCCAGCGAGGGTGTGATCAGCCCGCTGAGTCCAATAATGTCGACCTTCTCTTCTCGCGCGACGCGCAGGATATCTTCGCAGGGCACCATCACTCCCATGTCGATAACCTCGAAGTTATTACATTGCAGCACCACGCCTACGATATTTTTACCGATATCGTGTACATCACCCTTGACCGTGGCCATCAGTATCTTGCCATTGCTCTGGCTGGCCCCATCTTTTTCCTCCTCGATGAACGGTTGCAGGTAACCCACTGCCTGTTTCATGACCCGGGCGCTCTTGACCACCTGTGGCAGGAACATTTTGCCTTCACCGAACAGGTCGCCGACCACGTTCATACCGTCCATCAGTGGTCCTTCGATCACCTGTATGGGCCGATCAAACTGGTGTCGCGCCTCTTCGGCATCTTCCACGATCCAGTTGTTTATGCCTTTCACCAGAGCGTGCTCAAGGCGCTTTGCCACCGGCTGCTCGCGCCAGCTGAGATCTTCCTTGCGGCCCTCTGCGCCACCGGTTTCGCGGTAGCGCTCCGCTATATCCAGCAGGCGCTCGGTGCTGTCGTCACGGCGGTTAAGCACGACATCTTCCACACCTTCTCGCAGGTCCGTGGGTAGGTCGTCGTAGACTGCCAGCTGGCCGGCGTTGACGATGCCCATATCCATGCCGGCGCGTATGGCGTGGTACAGGAACACTGAGTGAATTGCCTCACGTACCGCGTTATTACCGCGAAATGAAAAGGACACGTTGGAAACCCCGCCAGATACCAGGGCGCCGGGCAACTCCGCTTTGATGTAGCGAGTGGCCTCGATAAAGTCGACTGCGTAATTGTTGTGCTCTTCGATTCCAGTAGCCACGGCGAAGATATTCGGATCAAAAATAATATCACCCGGGTTGAAACCGATTTCATTGACCAGCAGCTCATAGGAGCGCTTGCAGATGTCCTTGCGTCGCTGCAGGGTGTCCGCCTGGCCCCGTTCGTCGAACGCCATTACCACAACCGCCGCACCGTAGCGCTGGCACAGTCGGGCCTGATCCAGGAATTCCTGCTCCCCGGATTTCATACTGATGGAATTGACCACGGCCTTGCCCTGAATACACTTCAGCCCGGCCTCGATAACTTCCCACTTGGAAGAGTCCACCATGATGGGCACCCGGGAAATATCCGGCTCCGAGGCTATTAAGCGCAGGAATGTGGTCATTGCTTCCACCGCGTCCAGCATACCCTCGTCCATGTTGATATCGATGATCTGGGCGCCGTCTTCCACCTGCGTCCTGGCAACGCTCAGGGCGGTTTCATAATCGCCCTCCAGAATCAGGCGCTTGAACGCTGCCGAACCCGTCACATTGCAGCGTTCGCCAACATTAACAAACAGACTGTCCGCGGTAATATTGAAGGGCTCCAGGCCGCTCAGGCGGCAGGCCGTGGGATGCTGTGGCAGCTGGCGGGGTGCAACGTTTTCTACCGCGGCGGCAATGGCCCTGATATGCGCCGGCGTGGTGCCGCAACAGCCACCGGCCAGGTTCAGGAAACCACGTTGGGCAAAGCTCTGAAAATCCTCGAACATGATGTCGGGCGTTTCATCGAACTCGCCGAAAGCGTTTGGCAGGCCGGCGTTGAGGTGGGCGCTGAAATAGCAGTCCGCCACATTGGACAGCTCCTCGATGAAGGGCCGTATTTCCTTGAAGCGGCGGCCACAGTTACTGCCGACGATTAACGGACGTGCATGGGCTACCGAATTCCAGAACGCCTCGGGGTTCTGTCCCGAGAGCACCCGACCACTGATATCCGGGAAAGTCACCGATATCATGATGGGTACATCGCTGCCCAATTCGTCCAGGACTTCCCTGGCGGCGAAAATCGCGGCCTTGGCGTTGAGCGTGTCGAAGATGGTTTCTATCATCAGCAGATCCACGCCGCCGGCCAGCAGGCCCCGGGTGGCTTGGGCGTAGTCAGTGCGCAACTGGTCAAAATCCACACTGCGCGCGCCGGGGTCGTTGACATCCGGCGATATGGATGCAGTCTTCGGGGTAGGGCCCAAGACACCTGCGACATAGCGCGGCTTGTCCGGTGTTTCAGCGGTAACCGCATCGGCAACTTCCCTGGCCAGGCGTGCCGCGGCCTCATTGAGTTCGGCGGCCAACTCCCCCAGTGAATAATCGTCCTGGGCGATGGCAGTACTGTTAAACGTGTTGGTCTCGATAATGTCCGCGCCAGCCTCCAGGAAGAGGCGGTGTATTCTGGCGATAACATCGGGTCGGGTGAGGGTCAGCAGGTCGTTGTTACCCTTCAGATCCGAGCCATGTCCAGCAAAGCGCTCGCCTCGATAATCGGCTTCCTCAAGGCCCTGCGCCTGGATCATGGTGCCCATGGCCCCGTCCAGCACCAGTATGCGCTGTTGCAGGGCTTGCTCCAGGCGGAGCGCTGTGGAAGTGTGAGCTGCCATAATCTGTCTTGTCCTGCGATTGGGGGGTCAAGGCCCGACGGTAAAAAGCGCGGTATTCTAGCAGATTGCCTGTATGAATGCCGTTTATAGGCCCAACCCGTCGCACATTTGTGTACAAGTTTGCTAGAATACCCGACTAATTTACTCGGAATGGATAGTCAGATGATCACCATCACAGAATCGGCCCAGGAATATCTCGTCGAGTTGCTGTCAAAACAGGATGATGCCCTGGGTGTCAGGGTGTTTATTAACCAGCCGGGCACCTCCCGGGCGGAGACCTGTATCGCCTATTGTCGCGAAGGCGACCTGCAGGAAAACGACGAAAAAAAGGTCTACGACAAGTTTACCGCCTGGTTTGACGGGCGCAGCCTGCCATTTCTGGAAGACGCTCTGGTCGATTATGCCAAGGACCGTATGGGCGGCCAGCTCACGATCAAGGCGCCGAACGCCAAAATGCCCCGGGTCGATGAGAACAGTCCGTTGGAAGATCGCGTCAATTATGTACTGTACAACGAGGTCAATCCGGCCCTGGCCGCCCATGGCGGTGAGGTCAGCCTGGTAGAGATTACCGAAGATCAGTTTGCCGTGTTGCAGTTTGGCGGCGGCTGCCAGGGCTGCAGCGCGGTGGACCAGACACTCAAGGGTGGGGTAGAAAAGACCCTGCTGGAGCAGGTACCGCAACTGCAGGGTGTGCGCGATATGACGGACCACACTGACACGTCACAGGCTTACTACTAAGGACGGCAGAGCACACAGCGCGCTGCAGAAAACCCGTCGGGGCACAGGGGGGATATTTTAAACGCGCTGTGGTAGAACCTGCTTCAGCTTGTCTCGCATGGCCCGCAGGCAGGTTTCTGTGGTCTCCCAGTCGATGCAGCCATCGGTAATCGATACCCCGTATTCCAGGTCCTGCAGGTTTTCCGGAATAGGCTGGTTACCCGCCTTCAGGTTACTTTCGATCATCAGTCCGACGATAGAGCGGTTGCCTTCGAGGATCTGGTTGGCCACATTTTCCACCACCAGTGGTTGCAGCTCGGGCTGCTTGCTGGAGTTGGCATGGCTGCAGTCAACCATCACATTCACCGGGACGCCAGCCTTCTCCAGCGCCTGTTCACACAGCTTGATGTGTACTGAATCATAATTGGGCCCGGCACTGCCGCCACGCAGCACGATATGCCCATATTTATTGCCCTTGGTGGTAAATACGGCAACCTGGCCCTGACGGTTTATGCCCAGAAATCGATGCGGGCTGGCCACGGATTGCAGAGCATTGGTAGCTACCGTGAGGCCGCCGTCCGTGCCGTTTTTGAAACCCACCGCGGAGGAAAGCCCACTGGCCATTTCCCGGTGTGTCTGGGACTCGGTGGTGCGTGCACCAATCGCGCTCCAGCTGATCAGGTCCTGCAGATACTGGGGGGAGATGGGGTCCAGCGCTTCGGTAGATGTAGGCAGACCCAGTTCCAGAATGTCCAGCAGCAGCCGGCGACCCAGGTGCAGTCCTTCTTCCAACTTGAAGGAGTCATCCAGGTAAGGGTCGTTGATCAGGCCTTTCCAGCCCACCGTTGTTCTGGGTTTTTCGAAATAGACGCGCATTACGATGTACAGGGTGTCAGATAATTCCTGCGCCAGCTGCTGCAGTCGGCGAGCATAATCCATCGCTGCCTCCGGGTCGTGAATAGAGCAGGGGCCTACCACGACAAACAGCCGCGGATCCTTGCGATCAAGAATATCCCTGATCACCCCACGACTTTGGGCTACCGTATTTTTGACCGCCTCGGACATGGGCTGTGCGCGCCACAACTCTTCCGGGGTCACCAGCAATTCCTGGGAGGCCATGTTGGTATTGTGTACTTCGATGTTGCTCATTACCTGTTACCTGATACAGTGTTTTATTCACGCCGCGCGCTGCAGCAGCGGCGCGCTATTCTATAGCAGCACACGATTTTTGGGTAGGCGATTTGCCGGGGCAAAATACACAGGAATTCTACGATTTGCGGCCACTGCTGCCGCTTATCGATGCCGGATATATTCTGCTCACACCCAACTTCCGCCTGGCGCGCAGAGTCAAAGCGGCCTGGGATCAGCTGCAGTTGGCAAATGGCGCCCGGGTGTGGCAACCCATTCCGGTATATCCCCTGGAATCCTGGTTACTGCAGCGTTGGCAGGCAGCCGTGGACATGGGGTTGACCCCCGACAGGGCCACCCTGGGAGATGGCCACGCACTGCAACTGTGGCAACAGGCTATCGAGGATGAACAGCGCGCGACAGGTCAATACAGCCTGCTGCAGACCGCGGCAGCCGCCAGCCTGGCGGCCCAGGCGCGCAATACCCTGTTGCGCTGGCAGGTCGACCCGCTACACTCCCGATTTGCCAGTGCATTCACCATGGATGAGGACTGCGCCAGCTGGCTTGCCTGGCAGGCACGCTTCGAGGAGCGCCTGCAGGCCAACAACATGGCGACGGGCGCAGACTGTATTTCCCAGTTGCGCAGCTGTGCGCAAGAGCTACCTGTGGTAAATGTCGCGCTGCTGGATTTTGACGATATCCCGCCACTTTTCCTGTCCTGTGTACAAGCCCTGTGCGACCGCGTGGAAACGATCGCTCCCTCGGGCCCCGTAGCCGAATGCAAGGCATTCAGCTATCCGGATAAACGTGTGGAACTGGCTGCCATCGCCGCCTGGGCCAGGCGCACCAGTGAGGCGCAGCCCGGTGCCAGGATAGGCATTGTGCTGGCTGATATGAGCAGCGACCGGGGTACCCTGGAGTACCTGCTGCGGGGCGAGTTCGATTGCCTGGGTGAAAACTATGGCAGCCTGCCGGTAAACTTTTCCACTGGCATTACCCTGGACCTGGCACCCGTGGTACGCGACGCAATGCGATTGCTGCGTCTGTGCCTGGCTACTGTTGAGGTCGACCTGATTCCGGGCTTATTACAAAGTCGCTTTGTGGGTTGGCAGGACGCAGCTTCACCCGTCGCCGTGAAGCTGTTGCGCATGCTCTATGACAGCAGTAAACAGACAGTGGATGTGGCGGACCTGCGCTATCTCGCCAACCAGATCAAAGCGGGGGAACAACAGGGCCTGCAACTGGGTAAATGCCTGCAACAGGTGGCGGCGATGCGTGACCTGCGCGACAGCAAGTTGCCCTCGCTCTGGCTGGAACCCCTGTGTGCCGTGCTCGATAGTTGGGGCTGGCCCGGTCGCGGGCCACTGGATTCGCTGGAACACCAGCAGGTGCAGCAGTGGTATGGCGTGCTGGAGGAGTTGGCAAGCTATGACGAGGTATGTGGCCTCATCTCGCTGGAAGGCGCTCTGGGGCTGTTACAGACAATACTGGGGCGGCAGATTTCCCAGCCCCAGACGGCGGATACCGCGATCCAGGTACTGGGCAGCCTGGAGGCAGCTGGCCTGGTTTTTGATTACCTGTGGTTGAGCGGAATGCAGGCCAGCCGCTGGCCGGCAGCCGCGCGTCCCAATCCGTTTATCCCGCTGGCGTTGCAGAAGGATTTACAGATGCCGCATGCCACGGCAGAGCGCGAATGGGCCTTCGCTCAGGGGCTGATGCAGCAATACCAGCGCAGTACCGGGACGCTTTATGCCAGTTATGCCAGGCAGGCAGATGCTGTCGCGGAGCTGCCCAGCGTGCTGCTGAAGGATTTTACCCTGCAGCAATGCGGCGACGCGGACCAGGTACACCCGCGTTGGACGACCGCCTGGCGCAATCGCGCCCTGGAAGTTGTGGAATACAGTGCCGCCCCGGCACTGGCTGGCGCCGAACGGGCCGGCATCGGTGGCGGTAGTGCCCTGCTGGAAGACCAGTCCCAGTGCCCGTTTCGCGCCTTCGCCCGCCGGCGACTGCTGGCAGAGCCTCTGGGCGAACCGGTAACGGGTGTATCGGCGGCACAGCGCGGTTCGCTATTGCACCAGGCGCTCCACTGCCTGTTCGGCCTGGTGCCTGACAGTGACTTTCTGCAGCAGTTGTCCGCAGAGGCCGAAAGTGACCTGGTCACCGCCGCGGTCCAGGTTGCGCTGGACGAATTACCCCGCTCTGGATTGCAGGCCACAACCGCAAGTTGGCGGGAACTGGAAGGGATGCGCTTGCACGACTTGCTGCGGCAGTGGCTGGCCGTGGAGCGACAGCGCTCGGCGTTTATTGTGGCCAGCAGGGAACAGGACTTTACCCTGGAACTTGAGACACTGGAATTGCGCCTGCGGGTTGATCGCATCGATCACCTGCCCGACGGCTCCGCGGTAATCATAGATTACAAATCAGGGCGCTGTAGTTTGCAGGACTGGTTGGGTGAGCGGCCCGCGCGCCCGCAGCTGTTGTTATATGGCATCGCCGCCCAGGAAGTGCCCGCGGCACTGAGTTTTGCCCAGTTGCGACCGGATGAGTGCGCATTTGTTGGTGCCGGGCAAGCTGATATTGCCCCGGGCATCAAGTCCGATATGGCCAAGCTGGTTCGCGGCGGTTGGGACATTGACAGTTGGGAGGCGCTCAATGAGCGCTGGCGCGGGCAGCTTCATGCGCTGGCCAGTGAGTTTGTCAACGGCGATGCCCGGGTGGAGCCGCAGACCAACGCCTGTACCTGGTGTGGCCTGCAAGGCCTCTGCAGAGTCGGAATGGAACAGGTGGTGCTGCCGTGACTATAGCTGACGCACAGCAGCGTGAGCTGGCCCTGGATCCTTTGCAAAGTTTCTGTGTCAGCGCCCCGGCAGGTTCCGGTAAAACTGAGCTGC
>Ga0316194_10000451_pt1 | contig 26055 bp, 21 predicted proteins | sample CroRivsedime1_MG_FD_204936 | JGI IMG/M metagenome (GOLD analysis project Ga0316194, IMG submission 204936) | Coastal sediment microbial communities from Maine, United States - Cross River sediment 1 | ecosystem: Environmental > Aquatic > Marine > Coastal > Sediment | place: USA: Maine...
CATCCCCTGAAGTGTTTGTACTAATAAGAAGATCCCGATGATGATCAAAAAAGAGTGAATGATGCGATCAAATTTGCCTTGAGGTATTGCGCGATTCAACCGACCGCCGATAAAAGTGAATACAAAGACCAGCGGTAGGGCAAACAAATAATAGTTAAGTACGGTTTGCGTCCAAAGCCCTGCAAATCCATGGCCAAGACAAATAAAAATACCGGCCATAAAAAAATAACCTTGTAACGTCGCTCTAAAGGTTATCGGTGACCATTTTCTCAAAGAACCGTATATGACAACAGGCGGCCCGTTGGTGTTGTATGCTCCACCTAACACGCCGGCAAAAAACCCGAAAATGTATGCCGGATTTTCACTCTTAATGGCCGTCAGTCTGGGTTTGATCAGGCTGTAGGTAGAAAAACAAATAATTACAGCCGCCAAAAACAGTTTCATAGGGGCATCATGGGTGCCTTTCAAAAACCATAGGCCGAGAGGAATGCCAGCCAAAGACGAAATAAATAAACGCCAAGCACTTTTAATTTTTACCTCTCGCCAGTTTTTAATAAGAATAGTGGTAGAAATTGTCATGGCAACGATGGCCATCAGCGGTGTCGCTGTCTTTAAACCAATAATAATGGCAAGGAGAGGCATGGCGAACATGGCATCCGCGAATCCAAATGTAGATCGAAGTAAAGTTGCAAGAGAGACGATGGATAATACAAGGATTGTCGATAGTTCAACACTCATTAGACAAAGACTAAACTCAACCATGGAAACAGCATGATGGTAATCCAGGCAATAAATACAAAAATTAGATATGGCGGCACCCATTTTATTAGCTTGTCGTAGGGGATTCCCGTTATTCCGGAAGCGACGAAAAGATCCAGGCCGAACGGCGGCGTGATAAAGCCGATGGACAGACCGACGATAAAAACGACACCCCAGTGAATCGGATTCATCCCGATAGATACTGCAATGGGAGCCAAAATCGGGGCCAGGATGATGCATACGGAGATGGATTCCATGATAGCGCCGGCCAGAACAATGCTTAACATCATGGCGCCCAGCATCAAAAAATAGCTTCCAAAGGAATGGACAAAATTATAGACAACATCATGAACGCCCAAGATTGAAAAAACCTGCTGCAGTACGATGGAAATCGAGACCACCGGCGCTAGCAACCCATTGACCCGACCGCTGGAAAGAAACACGGACGGTATGTCTTTAAGCTTGATCTCTCGCGTCAGCAAGGTGCCCGCGATCAGACAGTACGCAGCGGCAACTCCCGAGGCTTCTGTGGGTGAAGAGATCCCGCCGTATACAATGACTAGAATAAGGGCCACGGCGGCAATACCGAGTTTTGCATCCCAGGTCGAACGGACAACTTCTTTCATTATAAAAGGTTCCGGACGCCCCCAGTCATACTTACGGCACCAGAATCGGGCGGCGACCATTAGCGCAACACTGACCAAGAGCCCGGGGATGATTCCCGCCTTGAAAAGGTCGAGGACGCTTAAATTTACCGTGAAGCCGTAGACGATCATTAGGATACTGGGGGGTATCAAAATGCCCACAATTCCCCCGGCGGCCACTGTTGTTGCAGCGAATTCATCATTATAGCCCTGATTTTTGAGTTCGGGAATCATAATTCGGCCGATGGTCGCCACGGTGGCGGAGTTGGATCCGGAAATCGCTGAAAATAGGCTGCAGGTGGCCACCGCGGCCATGGCCAGCCCCCCTCTGAGCGGTGCCAATGCCCGCCTTGCCATCATGGATAATTTTTTTGCGATGCCCCCGGCGCCGATAAGGTCGCCGGTGAGAATAAACAGCGGCATCGCCAACAAGGCGTAACTGCTGATGCCCTGGTAGGATGTAATCCCGATGTTCATGATGGTAAAGTCAATGGCAATGGAGGCCAGGGTGGCCCAGAAGGCCACACATAAAAAGATCGGCACACCAAGGATAAAGAACATCCCTGTTATTATGGAGATGATCCAAATTGCCACATCTTCAGGTATTCCGAACATTCTTTTCTCCCCAAAACACTATTTATTAAACCGGTTTAATCCATGGTCGCGGTGGGATCCAACTTCAGTGGTTTGTTGTTTCTGAAATCTTTAATATCCTTTATTGCACACTGTATGACTCTGAGGAACAAAATAGAAAACGAGACTGGGATACACAACGGGACCACCCATTTGGGTATGGTTTCGGTACCGTATATCAATGCACCGATCTCGTGTAAGCGAACAATCTGAGTCATGGAGAAATATGATGCAATAATGCCGAAGGCGATCCAGAGGGAATAATCGAGCATAAGAAGACCCAATTGTACGCCCCGCGGCATTTTACTTCGGAACGCCGCCAGTCGAAGGTGTGCCCGTTCTTTGACATTCCAGGAACACCCCAGCCAGGAAAACCAGACGAACAAGCCGATGCAGACATAAACCGCCCAGTGAAACGAGGTTTTGAAAACAAAGCGTTGCACAACGCCGATGGCCATAATCGACATCATTAAAAAGTACATTGGAAAAATCAGGGTATTTTCTAAATTCTGATCAATCCAGTGTAAGATCTTTTTTGCCATTTATTTCACCATGCCTAAAATATATTTATAACCTCAACAAATAAAAAATATCAAAAGCGACGACCTTTTCTTGCAGACAAGGCGGTTGCTTTTGACGGTCTTCAAGTTATACCGTCGCTTCGCGATTCTATGTAACCTCCCGCTTAAATCGGGACCAAAAAAAGAATTCCTAAAATATTAAGTCACCACCCAAACCGCTTGTTCGACCCCAAGTTGAATGACTTGATTGCTAACACTTCCCATAAAAAATTCTTGGAATTTGGACAACCCTCTTCTACCGATGACGATCGGAGAATATCCACCCTTTTCGGCTTCCTGGACGATAGTTCTTGGCGGACTTTGGGCGCTGGTAATGACTTTGCTTGTCACGTGATCCGATTTAAATCCATAATCAATCAAACGGCGTTTGGCTTCGTCAAATACAGCCTGCATTTTTTGTTCTTCGGTTTGCATTTCCTCCTTAGGCAAAGGTTTATAGGAAGGTCCTGATTTTAATTGCTCTCCTTCACGAATAACATGTAAAAGCGAAACCTTGAAATCGTGACCGCCCATCAACTCACCGACAAAATCCACAGCCCGCATGGCACCTTCCGAGCGGTCCAAGGCAACCAGAATATTTTTTCCTGGCAGCCGCTTTCCTGCGATAAAAACGGGAACAAAATTAAGTTTCTGAATGACCTTAGCGGCATTCGTGCCTAAAAATGGTTCTGGCAATTCTCCTTCGCCACTTCTGCTGATGATTACGGTCAAATACCCGCTCTTAGCTTCTTCGACGATATCTCTGGCAATGCCTTTCTCACTTTGCTTGATTTTCACGGATACCGATTCTTCTGGGAAACCGGCATCCAGAAGCATTTTCTGGGCCTTTCCCATAAACCTCTCAATTTTATTTTTTTGGGCAGCATCCCAGGCTCTGACGTGGGCAACTGCCCCCCTGCTTTTCGGCTCCATTTCAATGTCCCAGTAAAAATCCGGCAGCGTGATGAAAACATTATACAAGACCAAATGCCTTTTTTGAAACGGGTCTCGTTGAGTGATATGCCTGATGGTTTCCATACAGCGATCCGAGGCATCAACGGCCACCAATATTTTATCTTCTAATGCCATGGTCGAAACTCCCTTTGCGTCGGGTCCAGCAAAACGTTCGGATCTGTGATTGGGTTAGATACCCTATTCTTTAAGATAACAACCGGGTATCCGCGTAAAATAGACACCTTGGACCTTTATTTTAAGGCACATGCAGAGCCTCTCCATGGTGGATGAGGCTCTGCATTAAATAGTGTTCAATCAGCGAAAAGCGAATTTCCAATTTTATCCCGAGCTATTCAGCCTTTTTCTTGGTGCTCTTTACATAATAGCCTTTGCCGCGTTTCCATTCGCCGTCTTTCCACCATGGCGGGTTGGGCTTCCACCAGCGATGGGGTGCAACGTCCATGGCATAGGCATCTTTGGGAACTTCGCGGGCAATGGCATACATCTTCTCAAAAATATCACCCCGCCCGTACAACTTGTTCTGTTTTACCATCTGTTTTTCCCAGGCGGCTTTATTGTACTTGGGTGAAATGAGCTTTTCCAGCTTATCCATTTCTTCGTCGGACCAGAGGACATTGGTGATATTGTTTTTCCAGTGCTCGCTGCCCACCGGTGGTTCCTCCTGGTCTGCACCGGACCTGATGGCAATGGAGGCTTCTTCTTTGCCCAAAACGGAGACCTGGGTCAGATAGGCGGATTCCATGATGGCTTCCTGGAGCCGCTCCGGCATTTTTTTAAGTTTTTTATGGTTCATGCCGGTCACCCAGTTGCCCGAGCAGTATTTCAGGTACAGAAATTGTCCGGTATATTCCGTAAAGTGGATCATGCTGAAAGGAATTTCCCAGGCCTCGGCGCCGTCAATGGCCCCCTGCCGTACCGCATCCACAACTTCCTCGAAGGAGATTGCCACCGGATTGACGCCCATCAGCTTCATACTGATCAGTCCGAAATAAGTGCCGGTGGTTCGAATCTTGGCCCCGGTGGCTTTGAGCTTGTCCAGGGTATCAATAATGGGTTTTCCCTTACCGAACTTCTTTTTGCTCATGAAGAAACCGCGGAGACCGTAGTCGCCAAAAAGCATCTCCAGACCGTAATGTTTCCGCATGGGTTCCCGAAAGAGATCTTCGCTTCGGTGATCGAAAGCAAAAGAATACATGGCGGCCCGGTTCGGCCACAAGGCGCCCCAGTCAAGATTGAGTAAATACGGACAAATGGTCGATGAATTTTGGGTGGAAGCGACGTAAAAATCGACGATGCCCTGGATGCACTTTTCGGCACAGGTCATTTCACCGCAAATAGAATTTGATCCCAGATGTTCGATGCGGATTTCTCCGTCGGTTCTTTCTTCAACTTCCCGGACAAAATCAAGTGTTCCGATCTTGGCCACCCACATGGTGTCGACACTGTGCCCGGCAGCCCCATAACGGAATTTGTACTTCGGTTTGGCCTTGTAACGTTCATCCTGGATATTCTTGGCCTTTTGGGCCAGCATATGGGCGTCCGGTTTCACGCCGGCATCGGCAAAGCTATGCCACGCAAATAGCGTGGAAGTGACACCGAAGGTCATGGCAATTCGCGAGAAATCTCTTCGGGAAAGCGGCCTTTCCATGAGAGACTGTTTTTCTTTCTTTTTCCTGTCCTTTTCCTGCATGGTGTTCCTCCTTTTTAAATTGGGGTTACTTACCAAACATCACCGACAATTTAGGACCATGAGTTTTAAATTTTCAATAAAAACCATCCAAACTCATAAGCCATCTAAAACACGAACAAATTACAACCACAAAATCGCTTTGGCACATTTTTGTAGTCGGACTAATGGAGGTGAGCCCATTAGCAGTGACGGCAGCTCAACCGGGTTGTCGGTTCAGCTGCCGTAATCATTTTTAAGGACCATACTCAACTTAATCCGGCAGCTGGCTTCGCAATTCCTTGGCTTTGGGGACGGCACTGGCGGCATCGTAAGCCCAGCCGTCCGCACCGATTTCATCGGCGAAATCCTGCTTGACCGGCGCACCGCCAACCATCACTTTTACCGAATCTCTGAGTTCGGCATTAGCCAGCGCCTCAATGACATCGGGCATTATATCCATGGTGTTGGACAGCAGCGCTGAAAGCCCCAGGATATGGGGGTTATCCTCTTTTACGGCTTCAACAATATCTTCGGTCGGCACATCCGGCCCCATATTGCGGACTTCAAAGCCTGCGGTTTCGAGCATCGTGCCCACCAGTTCCAAACCAATGTCGTGAACATCCCCCTCGACAGTGGCCAGCACTGCCCTCGCGGTAATTCCTCCACCGGTGCCTTCCAGCAGCAACGGCTTGAGAACCTCCATGGCTTTTTTCATGGATTCGGAGGACATCAACATTTCCGGAATAAATTTTTCGCCCCTTTCAAAGCCATCACCGCAGTCACGAAGTCCGGCAACAAGACCATCGTCCAGAATTTCATTTGCTGTCTTACCTTCATCGAGAGCTTTTTTAACCAGTTCGACGGTGTTATTTTCATCTCCGTCATAAACGTTCTTTCTGACTTGTTCTATGATGCTCATCTTGTTGATCTCCTTATTTTAAGGCTATTTATACTGTCCGTATTTCCTGGCTGCATAAACCATTGCATCCCGATTCGCAAAAGAAGAGCCTTTGACATCCCAACAGTTCGTACCCAGAATGCAGCGAAGATCAGCAGCTTCGACGGTATCGATGACAGCCTTGGACTCTTTTTCGATATCTTCGGGTTTTCCCCTTTTCATAGTGGTGGCGTAGGGTACAGCTGTTTGGCCGTCTGTAGTACTTTTAGTGGCCGCTCCGACGTTACCGTTTAAAGACTTTACCCGAGAAAGTCCTTTTTCGTTGGTTTCGACAGCTTTTTGCGTACACAGTTCGATATCCATGGGGCCTAAGAAATAGCAGTCAGCTTGATTCTCGTAGACGAGATCCATGCGGTCATGCCAGTTGCCGCAGGGGTGCATGGTAATGTTCATCCCGGTTTCTCTTCTTATGGCTTCAATGAATTTTCGCTGATAGGGCTGAGTCAGCTTGTTGTAGTGATCTCTGGAAATGCAGTCACGGGAAGAGACCGGATCGTTGACCCATACACAGTCAGCACCGGCTTCCCATGCCGCAACAACCAGCTGGAGCCATCCGTCCAGGGCCATTTCCATGAGTTCAACCGCCCAATCAGGGTCTCTGGCAACAATTAAAAACCACTCTTTGAATCCGGTCAAACAGGCCACGGTTCGGGAAGGACAGCTACCCCAGGTCATGATGGGAACCTGTTGGGTTCCCCGACCACGTTTGATCAACTCTTCCTTAAGACGGCTGATCACATAGAGGACTTTGGGCATATTTCCATCTTTTCGAGGGTCCAGTTTCCATTTTACATTTTTCATGTCCTCTTTGGTCTTGATAAGCGGCTCGGCAATCTGCGGAACATCGTTTTCCGGGTACTTGAGTTTTGCACCCATGGCTTCCTCAACAGGTCCCATCATGTCATAATCGATGATGCAGTCATATTGAAACCTTTCTTGGGCCAGGATTTGTCCCTTAACATACAGGTCCGGATCATCCCAGGTCTGCTTAAAAGTGGCGCCGATATACTCCAAAGCAGCCCAACGGGGGTAGAAGTGAACCGGAACACGGTCGGTTTTTTCACCGTTCAGTGATGACATCATTCTCTCGTAAGGGGTCACTTCCTGGGTGTTGCTGTACATGTAATAGGTCATAGATTCTCCTCCTTAAAACAATAATAAATTAGTCCGTATAAACAACGTATTTAAATGTTAACAAACGATTACCTTGATGCATTAAAAAATCTTCTTATTTTCATAGGCTTATAATGAAAACGGTCGACAAAGAATAATTCAGGTGAAATATGTAACTAATTTGAAAAAATTAAGTATATCAAAATCTATGCCAAATCGTGCCTTTATTTTTTGATTATCCATTATTGTGCAGGGAATAGGTGTCCACAGAGATTTTTTACGGGTAAACACTTTGTAAACGTAAATTTAAGATCAAGAATCTTCCATTTTGGAATATCTCTGATTCCAGAATGGACTTAAAGGAGCGGGAGATATTCCAAACATTGCTAAGGGTTCAGTACGGCGGCGATGGTAAATAGCACAAATGAAAACAACAGAACAATACCGGCAATTACGACCTTTAGCCTGCCCCACCTGCTTTTATCGATAAAAGGAATCAAAATGAGTATCAGGACAGCTGTCAGGGGTATCACCGTTGTGCCGATTACAATTCGTTTGCCGGGAAAGTAACGAATGAGTTCATACAACCAGAGAAAATACCACTCGGGTTTAGGGCTAAATGGTGCGGAAAAATCAATTTGCCGTCCAATGGGCGGCGGGCATAGCAGGGCGAGGGTGGCGATCAACTCGACAATTAAAAAAATCACCAAGAGAATTTCAATGAGGTAATCGGGGTAAAATTCCTTTTGCCGATTCACGCTACAAACCTCCTTTTACACCTTGCTGTTTTACCAAATGGAAATGTGCCCACAATAAAAGACACATGAAAAGGGGGATATAGAGAACGTGGATGGCATAGAATCGAATCAGGGTAACACCGGTTATGTCTTCGCCCCCCCGCAGGAAATAGCAGAGATAAGGACCCAGCAATGGCACAGTTCGCGCCATGGAGGTGCCGACCTCGGTGGCCCAATACGCTTTCTGATCCCAGGGTAATAAATATCCGGTGAAACCCGAGGCGAATGCCAGAATCAGGGTTAACGATCCTGCGACCCAGTTGAGCTCGCGAGGGTGACGATAGGCTTTATAGACAAAGACCCTAATAGTATGAAGAAGAATCGCCACAATAAATAAATTGGCCGACCATTTGTGAAATGACCTGATGAACCATCCGAAGCGCACCTCATTATTGATGCGTACAATACTTGCAAATGCCTCGCTCTCTGAAGGCACATAATAAATGGCAAGCATCAGGCCGCTGGCCAAAAGCATGATAAATAGCGTAAATGCAATCCCACCCAAACAAAAGAAATAATTGACCCCTTCCGGAATGGGGCGGTGCAGGAACCGGCGATGCGGTTTTTTTATTCCGAAAATACGATCAAGCCAGTGAAAAAAATATCCCATACCGTCGTCCTTACATCTTTAAACCGATGTTTACCTTCTGATGTTCAATTTTTAGAGATAGGCGTTTCATAGGGGCCGGAGGCGGCCCAGCAACCACATTCCCCATGATATCGTATTGTCCGCCGTGACAAGGGCAGCGGAATCGGTTTGCGGGCCGATACCAGCTCACCAGGCAGCCAAGATGGGTGCAAACTGCCGACAGGGCGAATAACTCTTTACCCGTATTTACGATGAAAATTTTTTTGGTGACGGATTTTCCATACTGCGGATAATCGATAACGTATTGTTTAACCCCTTGAACAGGTAATTCGTCTTCCTCGCAGACATAGATATATACCACCTTCTTCTTCCGTACATGTTTTGGAAAAACGTAGAATAAATACAGGACCATTGCTGTAAATAAACCGATAATGGAAAACAGATTGCAAACCTTCTTTAAAAAGGATCTTCTATTTAATTTTGATGTATTTTCTAGCATTTAATTTAGTTAGTGTCTATCCATAAATGGTCTATTTGCCCAATCTCTGCATTATGCTCAAAAAATATTCCTCGGAATATCAACTATATGCCTATGGTTATTTTTTTCGCAGGCCCCTCCGGGGCGTAGGCCCCACGGGCCGGAGGCTTGATCTTGAACAAAAATCCTCATTTATGAATGGACACTAGTTAGAGAAGTCATTCAGACGTGATATAATCTGTTTATCATCCATATTGTGAAGTGCCGCCCCCTTGACTTTTTGATAACGGTGCAGTGTTTTTCGATCCAGATGCTTTGCATTTTGGTCGAGTTTTTCCAGTCTGCCAGCAAGAGTTTGGTATTTCTTCTGATAAAAACGGTATTTGGTTTCATCGGTCTTGATACTAAAATCTCCTTTAATTCTCCATTTATCTTTTAAAAACAACCAGGAAGCAAAATCGCTCAGGTTATAATCCTCAAAGGGCTTTATGGGCGATGTGTTACGCATATTTCGTATCAATAATGCATTTTGGTCTGCCACGATTTCATAAGTACCGGTAAAGGTCTCTTCCGTACCTTGTCCGTCAAGAAATTCCCAAACCGATACCGACGTCTGCTGCTTCTTATGACAGCTTTCACAGGATCTCCCCTTGCCAAAAGGGTGGGCGGTCTGTTGTATTTCCATCCATAACAAGTGATTATTGTTCTCTGGCAGTTCGTCAAAAGTGCCGACGATGTAGTAGGCGTCTTTGGTTTCTCCTGCCGGCCACCTGTACTGTACAGCTGAAGATGGTGACACTTTTTGTTTAATGTTACCAACTGCATGGGGCATTATTTTGACCGGCATCCAGATCCCCTGTTGGTCTTTCATCAGGATCGGCGGTTTTTGGGTCCCGTAATAGAGTGCATATTTGTAAAATGGATTGTGGGTATCGGCAAAAAATCCGGGTCCCCAGATGGTGATTTGATACCCTCCGAGTGCATTGACATGGCAGGCGGAACAGTTAAGATTTTTATGAATACTCTTGGCGTGTGCCTCCTCAATGGCGAGGTGACAATCCTGGCAATCGGCCTTTCTTTGCATATCTCCCATCCCTTTATTGCCGGTAGGATGGCAATCTATGCAGTGGATCCCATTTTTATAATGCACATCGGGTTCCATACCTGAAGGAATCGCGTAATCTCCGCCGATATACGTCTCACCTCTTCGGCTCTCCATGGACCCGGAATGACACATGCTACTGCGGCCGAATCCACTGCAACTTTCAGATTTGGGAATCTTGGTAAATTCATGGGGCTTCCCCTTTTGAGGCGTATAATGGCAGTCCAGGCAGCCGGTATGACAGGTATTGCAAATTCTTTGCTTATCCTGGGCCTGCTGGTTGGTGAAAGAGACATTGAGATCCTGGCGAATTTTTTCTGTATTCCGATAATCAAAACCGGCGGCCGTCAGTATTTCCGATGGGGGAAGATCGGCAAACGAAGGACCGCAGTTGTGCGGGCCGTAAGGATCCATCCATGTCTTCATTGATCGCTGACGGAAATTGGTGGCCATCAGAGTGGTACTGAATTGCTTTAACAGCTCTGGATGACAAGAGGATTTGGCACAGGTTTTTTGGGCTAGTTCCGGATCGAAATTATAGGTTTTCGGATTCCGGTCGTGCCAGAGAACGGTCCGAACTTCATAGGGATATCGAAATCCTCCATCAATTGCCATTTTCGGAATCAATTCAAACAATCTGTTCCCGCCGGTAGGTTGCAAGGGGGACGGATAAAATACTTTCCTTTGTTTTAGCTCGGCCTCATCACCGACAATCAACATTTTCAGCATGCCGTTATGGGCCTTGTCCTTATCCGCTGATCGGCCGTTACCCAGATGGCAATCTCTGCATTCGGTAGTGGTGTGTTTGCTTTGTTCGGCCACCATTTTCGGCGTGACATAAAATTCAGGTTGGCCGAGTTCCGCGAGTTTTTTTCGGTCTGAGTGACATCGAACGCATTCGGCTGAACTCTGGTTCCAGGCATAATAACCGGAAAATGAAATAATAATTCCGGCCTGTAAAATAAGAACCAGGAGAACCTTTTTGTTTAAGTAGGAGCTTATTGTGCCGGGTTTTTTTAGTAACATTTTGGCAAGCAACCATTTTAAAGATAAGGCTGTATATAATATTCTCGTTCAGCCGCCACTTTGTCGCTGTATATCTGTTGAGAATTATGGGGGCCACAATTCGTAACGTATGGCACCTCTTAATGTCAAGGCTGAAAATAAGCCTATATCGCTGAAACAGCTCTTCTCTATAAAGTCCTTTTACAGGACTTTAGGCAAGCTCAATTTAGACCGTTGGTAAAAGTGCATTAAGTGAAATGCAGATAAAATTATGAAAAATCGAACTTTGATGGTTTCGAAAAAACTCCATATTAAACGACTGTGAGTATTTTGGGGATTCCATTTTGGAATATGTGCCGGAAATCAGAGCGCGACCAATTGAAATTTGTTTTGAAAACAATAACAACCTTCAGGGCCGGATGATTTTTTTTGAGTATTAAATTTTTCTTTCAAGGCATACCAGGATCATATTTTTCTTGTCTATTGTCGTGTAATTTAATGCCTAAAATGATCGAATACTTCAGAGCGTTTTGGTATCATTGATCAAAACAAAATCTTTGCAGCGGTATGACCGGAATAGAGTAAGAATGTAATAAATTATGCATACTAAGCCAATATGATGGTATAAAAAATGCATAGGAAATGGAAGTTCTGGTTAGTGTCAACCGAACCCAAAAATAAATAATTTCCAACCGATGATGATGGAATGCGGCGTACAAAGGAGGTTGTGCCATTGAAAAAAACGAGTTTATGGAGTCAAATCTGGAAAGAAATCAAAAAAGGTTATGATTTTATTTTTTTAAAGGATATGCCCTTGTGGGTGGCCGGCATCGGACTGGGCGTTCTGGCGATACTGATTTTTCTCTGGCGATACCCCTGGGGGATTTCTTCAGGATACGGCAACTGGGGTAACCAGTTGTACTACTATTTGGGCCTTGGGAAATTGGCCGGACTGAAGGAGGCGCCGCTGACCCCCTGGATTCATCCGGTTTCCGTTATGAACATTGGGATGATATTAGGTGCAACGGGTGCTTCGATGATGAAAAATCAGTTCAGCACCTACCTTGCACCCACCCGTGAGTATTTTAAAGGGTTTCTCGGAGGCGCCTTAATGGGAATAGGCTCTTCCTTTGCCAACGGATGTATTGAAGGCGGTTTTTATACCGCTGTAGGCGTATTTTCCGCGGGCGGTTTCATGATGATGATCGGTCTTGCTCTCGGTTCAATTCTGGGCGTTAAATACTTGATCTGGGAAATGCTGAACTGGCCGGTAAAAGTACCCACTCAAAAACCTCTGGAATGTAAAAAAACACCGCGCATCAACTGGTGCAAGGTATATCCTTACATTGGTGCCGGGATTTATATCTTGATCTGTCTCTCCTTTTATGTATATTCATCTTTGGATAAAACTGTTATCGGCGGGATGGCCTTTTTTGGACTCTGGGTCGGGTTTTTCATGCAGCGATCCCGCTTTTGCCTGCAGCGCACCTTTCGAAACCCTTTTATGACCGGTGATTACGAAATGGTCAAGGCGGTGATTTTGAGCCTGATCATTTACAGTGCAGGGTCGGCTGTGATAAAGTACGGTTTTTTCCAACCGGACACCCATGGCATAGATCACCGGTTCTGGATGGGGAGTTTGATCGGCGGCTTTATATTCGGTCTCGGCATGGTCATCGCCGGTGCTTGCGCCAGCTCCGGCTTGTGGCGGGCCGGCGAAGGCAACACCAAAGTCTGGCTGGCCATTGTCGGTTTTTGTACCGTGTATCCATTCTTTAAAAACGCCGTAAAAACCACAGCACTGGGGCCCTTTCTGGGTAAGGGTGTCTATGTGGTTAATGTGCTGACTTGGACCTGGACGCCGGTTTTTTATCTGGCTTTTTTTCTTATGTGGTACTTACTCGCAGTATATAATGAAAAAACAGAAAAATTCGTTATAACATTTTAAAGGAGCGAAAATATGGATGATTTAGAAAACATTAAGGCGGACGTTCTGGTAGATTGCCGTGGCTTGAGTTGCCCCATGCCGATTCTGAGGCTCAAAAAAGAACTAAAGAACATGAAGACGGGTCAAATTGTCGAACTATGGAGCACGGATCCAGGGTCTAAAAAGGACATGCCGGATTTTGCCAAGAAGCAAGATGATGAATTTTTGGGCTACGTCGACGAGGCGGGGTATACGAAATATTTAATTAAAAAAGGAGGATAACTTGGATAATATAGAGAAAGTCGCTGTGCTAATCAAAGATGTAGACCAGCAGTATGAAGGGTTGCGAACCAGCCTTGGTTTGCTCCTTGAAGCGGCTTCGGTTCAAATGTATGTTCTGAATCATGAAATTGAAAATATGGACGAAGCCTATCGGGATAACATGGAATTTATTGATGAGATGGAAGGGGAACGTTACTCCAACCATACGGCCAACGTCGAAAAATACGGATTCAAACCGGTAACCACAGAGGAATTGCTGGTCAAACTCAAAGAGGTTGACCTTATTATTCCTTTTTAGAGGGCAATTAATGATGAAAGTACTAAATATTGTTCGGTCAACACCCGATGATTTTGTGAAGAAGTTCATAGAAACTTTTTCCGAAGACAAAGGAAACAAAGTGATTGCCCTTTTTGAGGGGGATGTGGACTGGTCATCTCTCATAGATGAGATTTTTTCACATGATAAGATCATATGTTGGTGGTAGGTAGTTTCCATCCGAAAATGGCTTGTTTCTGTTGTCTCGATGACAATCTACGAAATTGTTTGTGTAACGTACAGGTGTGTAACTCCACGCATTCATGGATTTCTTTTATTTGTCAAAAAAATTCAAACTTCCGAGGTTGCTAAATACCTAAGGCTTAAGAATGCTTTTGTTGATCTTTAGGCCTTCTAAAGTTTGAAGTGTAGAATCAATATTAAAGTTTCAAAAAGGGGCTAATATCATGGCTGATTTATTAGGAATTTTAGTGTCTTCGGATAAACATCTCGATTATGTTATCAAGTTAACCACGGCCGCCCATGAAAAAGGAAAGAAGGTACGGATATTTTTCACCGGCCGGGGAGTGTTTCTTACTCAACAGCCTGAATTTGCAAATCTTGTAGGGAAGGCCAAATTGTCGGTTTGTGATGTAAGTTTCCGTGCTAATGGTCTTGAAGGGGATGTACCCGGCGTTGGTTTCAAAGACTTCGCCACACAGGCAAGAAACGCGGAGATGATTAAAGAATGTGACCGCTATCTCGTTTTTTGAACAAACTACCGAGACATTATGAATAGAATATCTTAGCTGATATTAAGAACAAAGGGGAGCGATATGAATAGAAAGTGGATCTTCATATTTTTTACATTGATATTATCATTGTGCCTTTTCGGTTTGGGCATTGCAGGAGATAAGGTAGGAAATAGTCGCAAGGGAAAACTTCTTTTCCGAAAGAATTGCCGTGTGTGTCATAATGGCGGGAAAGCGAGTGAGCTGGGGCCATTCAAGAAAAAGATTAAAGAGTGGGATGGTATATTTGCAAAAGACAAATACAAGGAATATCAATGTAAAACTGAGTGGGAAAAGCTCTCCGAACAGGATCTGCTTGATATATTAGAATATCTGCGTGCTGGTGCAGCGGATTCGAAGGTTCCGCGCGGATGCGGCTAAAACCGATCCGGTTTTTAAAACACCCAGGGACAAAATTTTCCCGTTATTTATTTTAAATCAGAAATTTGTTAGCGCCCAAACTTGGTTTTGCAAGCTTGGGCGTTTATATGTTGAGATGATTACATTAATTGATACGGTTAGCCGCCCTGATATTTTTTAAGTTTCCGCCATAGGGTATTGGAGCCGATGCCAAGCAGTTGGGCCGCCTTCATCTTCTTGCCTTCACAGTGATCCAGCACATTTAAAATATACTTTTGCTCCAGTTCCTCCAGAGATGGCCATCCGTCCCTCACTTGATTGAATACGCAAGCATCATCAATGACGGTTAGCGCGGGTGGGAGGTGCTCAAGTCGAATTTTTTGATTCCCGGCAAGAATACTGGCCCGTTCAATGGCATTGGCCACTTCCCTTACGTTGCCAGGCCAGTCGTAGTTTTCGAGTATATGAGCTACCCGGGGTGAAAAGCCGAGAGAGTTAGGGGCGAACTTTGACAGAAAGTACCGCGCGATGGGTAGTATATCATCCCGGCGTTCACGGAGGGAAGGTATATGAATCGGAAAGACGTTGAGCCGGTAATAAAGGTCTGCCCTGAATTTTCCTTCCCTCATCATCTCTTCAAGGTTTCTATTGGTGCTTGCGATTATACGGGCTTTGATCGGGAGTTCCGTATTGCCGCCCACGGGACGTACTTTTTTTTCCTGCAGGGCTCGCAGGAGCTTTACTTGGACCGAGAGGGCGATATCTCCAATCTCGTCGAGGAAAATGGTTCCGTTTCCGGCTTCAATAAGCAATCCTCTTTTATTGCGATCAGCACCGGTGAAAGATCCTTTAACATGTCCAAACAACTCGGATTCCAGAAGGGTCAACGGCAAAGCCGTGCAGTTAATCGGCAAAAATCTGGATATTGATTTCGGAGACAGTGAATGTATAAAATTGGCGATAACCTCTTTACCCACGCCTGTTTCTCCTGTAATCAACACATTGGCAACAGTGTCGCCCACTTGACGTGCCATTTCCAAAACTCTCGACATGCTTTTGCTCCGGAATGGCAACATTTTAGGGGCTGTAATGTCTTCTGTTTGCTCATCTTTATTTTTGGGAATCTTCTTTTCTCGGCTGGCCACCATTTTTTTGTTTAACAGGGCATATTTATGCTTGAGGTCATAATCCTTACTGGCCTCCATAAATTTAATCCCCGACTCTCCCCAATCTTCTACGAATTTTCCTTCGAACGAACAGTGCTGTCTATGAAGACATTCCTGCTCTTGAATCAGAACCTCCCGGTCGAAACAGTAAGAAGCATAACCACTGAGATAGCCACACAGTACATAGCATACAGGTCCGGTATCTGTGAGTTTAAGATGTCTGTGGGAATCGACTTCGTAAGAATTGAACCAGCGGCCACGAAGCATCAAATGCCCCTCATCCGGGTTAAATGAAAGATAACTCAAAATCGTTTTACAATAACCCCGCTGGGTTTGCATTATCGCGCCTGCCTGAAACCACTCTTCCTTGTTCTCCCATTTGTACATCTGCCCCAGGCTTTTTGCATCCATGTTTCCCACTTCATATCCGTAGTGAAAAATAACGTGTCTGCACTCTTCCCATCCGAGATTTTCAACGATCATGCGGCGAAGTTCCATTAAAATATTACCGTCGAATATCAAAACGCGCCGGTTTTCCAGTTCGACCAATCCACGGTCCGGTTGGAAATCGAGCACATCGATGATTGAAAGGTCTGACGGCTTCACTTGAGTCCTCCTGATGATCTAATTTGGCGTTTTTATTAGTCGCCCGATTTTAATTCCATTTTGGAGCATGCTATTCCAAAATGGAATTACCGTCAAGCAAAAAAATTACTTTGAATTAATTTAAATTCGGTAAAACGTCCACCCTGACAGGTAATCAGGCAACTCAATAACTTTGGCATAATTTTTGAATTAGATTTATTTGCATTTTCTTTATCGAAAAGGATATATGGTTATTGTCTTGTTTGCAGTCCACCTTATGGATGGCATTTGGGATTGCAATTATCACGAATATCTTTAGTTCAGTTAATGGAAAGGAGGTGATTCGAAATAATTTAGTCTAACACTTTGTAATTGGTGAAGAACAATTTATCTATTGACCACTAACACCTATAGGGGGACGAATGAATAGATTTAAGAGTGTAACATTTTTGATCACCATTTTTATGATAGCAGCCTTTGCCAGCACCTCATTTGCCGGCGATCTGGGAGCCAAATACTCAAAGGACTGGACACCGGATCAGATCAAGGCTTTTGTAAAAAAGCCTTGGACGGCTGAAGAAAAAGCCAAAATGGGCCCTTCCGGTATGGGATATATTCTTAAAAAAGATAGTTTCCCATTGGAAAAACACAAAGGCGATTTGACCGGCAAACAACTATATGAAAACGGAAAGGCCGTCTGGATGCCGATCATGATGCAATACGGCATTGGCATGAACATGAAAACCTTCAAAAAGGTGTGGATTGACGAAGGGAAATATAAAGACCCCAAGCACAAACTTCTTGATATACGCATGGAGTCCGAATTTCTCCAGGGCCATATCCCGGGAGCCATCCGCCTGGATACCGGTCTCGATTTCTGGTATCTACCGGGACTGGCACCGGATCAGAAAGCCACCTACTACCTCCAGTGCAAAAGCGGTGCACCGGGAGACGGTGGTATTCGGGGAGCACTGGTTGCCAGACACATGAGAATGATGGGATATACCGGTGAAATTTACAACCTCACCGATGGGTTCAGAGGCTGGCTGGAAGAAGGCTATCCGGTCATCAACCGCCACGGTCAGTTTACGCTGGTTCCAGGGACCTTTCAAAAACCCGATCCTTATTATAGCAAGGACAAGGCCAAGTATCCAAAGACATTACCATATTCTCCTCAACCGTAAAGGAAACATCGATAATGATGAGCCGTGCGATAGTAAAAAATTAGGAAGCTATCGCACTTTAATCCAAGAAATCCCCGTGGTTGAACCTATTTTTCCTTTCATGGGAGGGTTCACCACGGGGTTTTTTTTGGCACGTAAATTGTATGAACTGTTGTAAAGTCCACCGCGGATAATATAGTATCGGTACTGCTAAAATAAAAACTGATTAAAAAGAAGGAAAGGAACATTATGTCCAAAAATCTTGCAACAATTGTAAAATCATCAAAGCATGAGGTCAGTATCTGCCGTGATACGGGCATGGTGATCATCGGCGAACGGATTAATCCCACCGGCCGTAATGCCCTTCAGGCGGAGCTCAAAGCCGGAAAATTTGATATTGTCCGTAAGGATGCCGTAGCACAGTTACAGGCCGGGGCGGGCATCCTTGACGTTAATTCCGGTCTCCCCAGAGCCGACGAACCAGCGCTTTTGGTTCAGATGATCAAAGAAGTCCGGGAAGCGGCAGATGACCCTCCTATCTGTATCGATACTCCTAACGTGATAGCTCTTGAAGCGGCACTGAGCTATTACTGTAAAGACGGTGCCAAGCCTTTGGTAAATTCGGTTACTGCGGAGGCCGAGAGTTTACGAAATGTACTTCCTCTCATTAAGAAGTATGGCGCAGCCGTTATTGGACTATGCAGCGGTGATTCAGGTATCCCGGAAACCGCCGAAGACAGGCTGAGAAACACCGATGTGATCATGGAAGAGGCAGCAAAACTGGGAATCCCTGCCGAGGATATTGTCATCGACTGCCTGGTATTAACCTTGGGTGCAAAATGGGAGGCGGGCAAGATCGTTCTGGATGCCATATCCATGATCGTAGAAAAATATGGCGTCAATATTACCATGGGAGCAAGTAATATCTCCTTTGGATTGCCGGATAGAGAAAATCTCACTTCATTTTTCATGGCAATGGCCGCTGTGGCCGGGTTGTCCTGCCCGATATGCAACCCGCTCAAAGGACAAGAAGTTATCAGCCTCCAGGCCGCAGATCTGGTTATGGCAAGAGATTCTTACGGAATGAAATGGATTAAAAGTTTCCGTGCCCGTCAAAGTACTTGAGGATCTTTAACAAGAGAGAGTAGCTCTGGATGGAAACACCCACTATCATTTTTCAGCCTTCAGGCCGCAGAGGGAAGATATCCAAAGACAAGAGTGTTCTGGAGGCTGCAAGGGAGCTTGGCGAGAACATTGAATCTCTTTGCGGCGGTAAAGGGTCTTGCGGAAAGTGCAGGGTTCTGATTGTCGAGGGGAGCTATCCCAAGTACAACATTGTATCCGGTCGTAACCACATTTCAGGCTGGAAAAAAGCTGAAAACCGTTTTATTGACAGCAAGAATAAAAAAAAGGGATATCGCCTGGCCTGCTGTGCAGCAATTAAAGGTGATGTTTTGGCTTTTGTACCGGAAGAATCCAGGGCTACCAAACAGGTCGTATCCAAACGTCCCCACCTGGTCACCGTCCCTTATGATCCCATTGTTAAAAAGTACGATTTGATCATGGATCCCCCATCGGTAAATGATTCTAAAGGAGATCTGGAACGACTTTTAGGTGCTTTAAAAATTCAGTATGATCGGGAAGATCTCGGCTGTGACATCGATACATTATATTCCTGTGATATTGATGTATTAAGAAATCTTCCCATACGGCTCCGTGAAAAGAATTGGCATGTTACCGTCAGTGTCTGGATGGACAGAGAAATTATTCGCATTCTACCGGGAAAGGTGTTGGATTGTTTTGGCATTGCAGTTGATATCGGAACCACCACCGTTGTTGCTTCCCTGGTGCATTTAAACTCCATGAAAATTCTTGATACGCAGTATATCATGAACCCCCAGGTCAAGTATGGTGAGGACGTGATTTCTCGTATCAACTTTCATGTCCACAATAAAGAGGGGCTTGCGGAAATGAGTGCAGATATCATCGAGGCGCTTAATAGTATGATTGAAGCACTGCTGCGTTCGACCTGGCCGGATAATACCAGTTGGCTAAGTACGGAGGAAGAATTAATTTACAATGAAGTTCAAAAGCATCGGGCAAAAACAGACGGAAAATTCTTATGTCTGACCCCTGAGGATATTGAGGATATCACCATCGTCGGGAATACCATCATGCATCACATATTCCTGAAACTCGATCCCAGACATGTTGCCCGAGCTCCGTTTCCCCCCGTTGTTCAAAAAAGCCTGAATATCAAGGCCAGAAATTTGAACCTTAACATATGCCCTTCGGCGTATGTCCACATACTACCCAATGAAGCCGGCTTTGTGGGTGCAGATAATGTTGCCGTTTTAATAGCTGAAGCGCCGTATAAAAATGATCAGATTCAACTGATTATCGACATCGGCACCAACGGCGAACTGGTTCTGGGGAATAAAGAACGTCTATTATCCACTTCATGTGCTACAGGTCCGGCTTTCGAAGGTGCTGAGATCACTTTTGGAATGCGGGCCGCACCGGGCGCCATCGAGCGTATTGCCATCGATTCTGAAACCCATGAAGTGGTGTATAAGGTGGTCGAACATGAAGCATGGTCCAACTATGTGAAGCCCGGAGAGCTTCAAACACGCGGTATTTGCGGGTCAGGAATTATGGATCTGTTGGCTGAGCTTTATCGTGTTGGGATCATTACCAAAAGCGGAGCCTTTCAACAGAATCTAAAGTCCCCTCGATTTCGTATCAATTCCGATACACGACACCAGGAATTTGTTATCGCCTGGGCCGATGAGACAGCGATAGGCAGAGATATAACCATCACGCAAAAAGATGTCCGTCAGATCCAGCTTGCCAAAGCTGCCATTTATACCGGGTGTAAACTGCTAATGCGAGAGTGGGGTACGGACCGGGTTGACGTGGTAAAGATCGCCGGTGGTTTTGGAATTCACATCGATCCTGTCAAGACGCTAATCATGGGAATGATCCCTGACTGTGATCCGAGTCAAATTATTCCTATCGGTAATGCGGCCGGTGTCGGCGCTCTCGTCACTTTGGTGAACCGGCAAAAAAGATCCGAATCCGACTGGGTGGCCCGAATGGTCGAATATGTTGATCTGGCTTCATTACAGGGATTTAAAGACGAATTTGTCGATGCGCTTCCTATCCCTCACAAAAAAGATCCTTTCCCCCATCTGGAACCGATTTTGCCGTCGGCGATTCTTTCCCAGGATTAAAAAACGTTTCGGTGCGGCTTTCAGGATAGATTAAATCCAATCAGGATGGTTCCCAGATCTCTCGCGTTTATATCCCAGCCGTATCGCTTTTTAAAATACACATCTGCCGAACCGATGGGAGATGCGGAGAGGACATCATGTACTCCGCGAATGCCCTCAATCTCATGAAAAGGTAGACCTCGAACAATAAAAACCGGAGGGTGGCCTCGAGCTTCTTTCATCCTGTCAAGATGCAGGACGAATTTTTTTCGAAGAATTTTAACGGTGCTTTTTTTCATAAGGCGCTTCAGGCGTTTGGCATCGGTTATTTCCTCTCCGATCACCACATTTCCGGCAACCCAAAAAAGGGACGGCTCCGTGGCATGCCTGAACTCATTATTGTTCAGCACTGCGCAAACGTATTTTCTGGAAAGGACATCCCTAATGCCTTCATTATAGTAGCCCCCTAGTCCCGAAATTCTATTTTTATAAACGCTATTTTCAATTTCAAGTACTTTTGCCAGAGCCTCCTGGTCGAGCCACTTTACGTCTAAAATTCCTTTGGTGGAACTTAGCACCGCCTCAATCTGTTCAAGATGTTTATTCATTTTTTTCTGTAGTAATAATTCCTTTTTCTCCCAACTTCAACCACTCCAACAAATGTTTATCCTCTTCCTTTAAGAGAATTTTTCCGTCATTATCTTTGATGGTGTTTTCAAGGATTTCATTGATCGAATTCCGGTCAAATCGTTCTTTCTTGAGAAGCACTGCCAGTTGAAGGGCGCACCAATTTTTTTCAAATGCATCTTTGCCTTGAAAAATCCCCTTATGCAGCAATGTAAGAATTCCATCTAAAGGGTAAGGTACCATCCAGCTTCTAAAATTCTCTATATGTGCAAGCAAAGGTTCGCCTTTGGTACGAAAAGATGCGCCTTCGAGTCCCACGATGCCCCATTCTTTTTCCGTTTCAGGGTACCTTGCAATAAAGGCCACGAGATCATCCCTGAATTCAGCCAGAAATTCTCCTGACAGTGGATACTTTTTGGGATCGCTCAAATAGGCCCTTTGCAATAGCGCTTTGGTGATGGGAAATATCTTTTCGTATTCAATCTTTGATCTTGTAGATTCCACGAGGGATGCAAAGCCTTCTTTGGTATCCGGACCAATCGACCAGTTCTCACACTGTTTATAAAATAAGTACTCATCAATATAAGTTGTAGTTGCTGAATTCAAAAAATATTTTATCGGCAAATTCTCACCAATGAAAAAATCTTTCCCGGCCAGATAATGAAGTTTTGGAAAATCCAGCGATTGGATATCAGAGCCGGAAAAATAATCAGCAATATAAGAAGAGGTCCAGCGTTCCTTGATAAGAATAGATGCCAGCGACGAAACATTGATTTCCTGAAGAGACTGTTTCACCTTTTCATTGTTTTTTAGAACAGCTTCGGCTTGTATTAAATTTGAGCACGAAACCGGCTGGTTTGAAGCCATTATCAGTAAATCCGATCCTCCAAGAAAAACATAAGAATGCTTAAATTCCTGTTGTACTGTGTTCAGAATCATTTCAATCATGCCGGGGCTGGCAACGATGGTATGAGCCCACTGCATTAGAACGCCGTTTTCGGACAGATGATCTTTCGCAAGACGGTAAAAATCCTTGGTAAAGAGGGAATCAACCCCTGTAACCCATGGATTGCTGGGTTCTGAGATGATAATGTCCCATTTCTTTTTGCTTCTTCCAATAATCCGAAAGGCGTCTCCCATAAGGATTTTGACTCTGGGATCTTCATGCGCGCGATGAGTGAATGTCTGAAAGTATGGAAAGGCTTCGACAACAGACGGTGAAATTTCGGCAACGTCAATCCGTTCAATATCCTGGTAAAGTGTAAGTTCTCCTGCAGTAACGCCTGTTCCGAGTCCAACCACCATCACGTTGGATCTTTTTCCTGCCAGCAAGGCCGGTATGTGGGCGAGGAGCTTAAGCGTGTATATATCACCTATGGTGGAAGAATCTGATTTGCCGTTGATGAACAAGGCCATCGATTTTTTGTTAAAGAATGGAAATGGTTGTGTATCTTGTGTCACCGCAACCGTAGCGGTTGGCCCTTCATTGTAATATTTTAATTCGAAGCCCTCATGAAATTTTTCAAAAAAATGTTTAAAATTGGTGAAAGAAAAAGGCAAAGGAGTTCGAATGCGAAATGTACCCGCGGTGAAATTTTTTTGATTATAAAAATAAGAAGATGATCCCATAAAACCAATGACAATGAACAATACTGTGGCTGGGATAACATATTTTTTAGATAAATGCCACCCGGCAAGTCCGGCCGATATCGCCGCTAAAAACGCAGCCGTTAAAAATACACCCCGGTTGTTTAAAAAGTAGTACAGAACGATTCCACCGATCAAGCTTCCAAGAAGGTTGCCGGCAGTGTTCCATGAGAGTAGCATGCCCGAGTGCCTGCCGACGTTAATCAAATCCTGTTTCAATTCATGGAAGATTATTGGAACCGTGGCGCCCATGAGACCTATGGGAAAAATCAAAATAGAAGCCAGCCCTAAAAACACATAAATGTAATACCCCCAGAAACCAACAATATTCGACTGAAATGATATCCTTATCAGATGGGCCCAGTATGGCCATTTATCCAGTGTGATAAAAATTATCAGCAAAAATATCGATATACAAATCTGATTGACATATAAAAGCCATCTTGAAATTTGTTTCAGACCGCCCACGACGAAGCTTCCGGCAGCGATTGAGAGTATAAAAACCGAGACAATGATCGAAAAGGAATATGAGGAACTTCCCAGAGAGAGGTTTGTAATCCGAACCAAAACATTTTCCAAACTCATGACATAAAAACCGCTCAGAAAGGCAATAGAATAAAGGAGTAAAGGTGGAAACCTGCCAATATCCGAAAAAACTTTGGGCGTTATTTCCTCCATATATTCTTTGGGTTCTTCCGAGAATCCGGCTTGATTGAAAAATTTTGGTAAGATAAGAAAAAAGAAAAAAGCTCCCAGATTCAGAATTGAAGTTTTGACCATGGTCGCCGGTAGCCCGTAGTTTGGAATTAGATAAAAGCCGGCCAAAAGTGTTCCTAAAAACGCTCCGGCAGTATTAACGCCATATACAGTTGCGTGGACTCTGGTTGCTTCTAAAAGGTTCTTTGATATTCCTCGGGTCAAAAAAGGTATTGTTCCTCCCATGCAAATGGTCGGTACACCCATGAGCAAGATCGAACATAAAACCCCTTGAAAAATGATCATGATGGGAGGGGAAAAACTCCAGTATTTTGTAAAATAATCTACGGATCTGAAAATATATGGAAAGAACAAACACCACAGGCCGATAATGCCTTCTAAGAAAGCATATGCTATAAAGTGGTGTTTAACTCTGGTCGTTAATTTTCCGCACAGATAATATCCTAAAGATAAGCCTCCCAGAAATGTGGCAAGGATGATTGCGGTGGCCACGCTGTCGCTTCCCAGCAGTCTGCTAAGATATTTTTGCCAGGTTACCTGGTAAATCAAACCGGCGGCACCGGTTAGTAAAATGAAAAAATATATAAAAATTGATAATAGTATATTAGGCATAATATTCTTTTTTGGGGATCATGGTCCGCGTATAGTTTCACCTCAGAACACCGGCATCATAAACGACAATCTTTATTTCTGCAATATTCAGGCCAGGATTATATTATGAGGCTCGCAATGGGCTGATTCCCTCTTTACAGATGAACGAGGGGAGACTAAGTTTATTAGAAGCTATCTCAAAATAATCTTTTGGCCCAACCTCGGCGTTGGAGCCTCGTTTTAAGTCCTCGACATACTTGAGTATGCCTGCGGGTTAAAACTCGGCCCCGCCTTGATCTTGGACCAATATCCTTATTTTGAGATGGCTTGTAGAAACAATTATTTCATAAAAAATATTAACGAAATTAACAGTTCAAGATCACAGACTTTCAAAGCAAATAAAAACAGACTATGTTATTTAAATTGCCCGTCATGCAGAAAATGAATAGGACCCCTCTAAAATTAGTGTTATTTACCGTTTTGTTCGTTGTGGCAATGTTCCTTAGGGGACATAAAACAGAATCTTCGTCACTGTCAAATCGTATTCCGTCAGGCGACCTATTTCCTCAGTTTATTGAGAAAAGTCTCGGTACGGACTGGTACGGAATTTATATGCAGGAAAGCAAGGTTGGATATTTAAAAAGCACCGCTGGTCGTGAAAAAAGTCTAAACGGAATCATCTATAAAGTTCAACTGTCAGGAACCATTCAGATTCCATCGCATAAAGAAACCAACGAGATGAAAATAAACATGGATGCGGTATTTAATGCACAGCCGCCTTATTCACTGATACGTTTCTCCGACAGAATGATGCATAAAGATGATATATCAGCAACCAAAATTATTAGGACATCAAACGGATATGAGGCAAGGATTACTCAAGGCAAGGAAACCCGAGCTTACATCATGGGTCCCCTTGAGTATTCACTTAAAGATTATACAGCTGTTCAAAGATGGATAACCCAAAATCCTGAAAGAGGTGCCAGTATCAAATACCCGCACCTTAGTTTAAAAGCACTTAAAATAGAAGAAAACACATCATATATCAAGGCAATTCACAGTGGTATTATTGAAGGTGTTAGAAGAACCTATTATGATGTAATAACTATAGACGCCAATGGATTAGAGATAAAAGAGGTGTTTGGCGCAAACGGTAAAGCCTATAGTATTTTTTTGGGAGAGGTGTTTGAATGCCGGCTCGAGCCGCAATCACTGGCAACCAATATAGACAGGACGATCAATTTATTCCTTAAAAATACGATTTCCGTCAACCGGCCCTTGGGTGATTCTGAGAAAGTGACGCTGTTAAAGCTTTCATTGGGAAATACCTCCGGGGCGCTTCTTGACAATGCCCCGGGTCAGTCGGTTACACTCAACTCAGCCAATGATTCCTTTATTGTAACCGTAAATTCCAAGGGTGTTCCCCGCATAAACGCCACGAGGGAAGAG
>Ga0316194_10000452_pt1 | contig 26052 bp, 23 predicted proteins | sample CroRivsedime1_MG_FD_204936 | JGI IMG/M metagenome (GOLD analysis project Ga0316194, IMG submission 204936) | Coastal sediment microbial communities from Maine, United States - Cross River sediment 1 | ecosystem: Environmental > Aquatic > Marine > Coastal > Sediment | place: USA: Maine...
CCATGAAACTCCACCAGGAAAGGGCGGGGCAGGTCACACAGGCCACTGAGGCTGATGAACGTGTAACTGGCATCGGACATTTTCTGCGTAAGACCAGCCTGGACGAGCTGCCTCAGTTGTTTAATGTACTGAAAGGCGAAATGTCACTGGTCGGCCCCCGCCCCCACGCGCTTGAGCACAACGACCTGTTCAAATCCCGAATCCCCAAATACATGCTGCGCCACAAGGTCAAACCCGGCATCACCGGCTGGGCGCAGGTCAACGGCTACCGCGGCCAGACAGAAACCAAAGAAAAAATGGCCCTGCGTATTGAACACGACCTCTGGTACATCCAGAACTGGTCGTTATGGCTGGATCTGAAAATTCTCCTGATGACGCCCTTCGTGATGATCCACAGAAACGCTTACTGAGGTTCAGGTATCAATGGTTCCCGGAACTGCGGGAATTTTGCCACCGGTGCCCTTTTCTGGTGCAAGTCTTTTCATATCAACCATGGTTTTCACTTCGTAACCGGTCTTTCCATCGAGCTTGGCAATCAGCTTTTCCTTGTTACTGCGAACTTGCAGGTCATAGACCATCAGATAGCCGATGGCTGAATTCAGCGACGCATAAGTCTTTTCATCGGTGTATCGCTTGATCGTGGCCATGCTGGCATCAAATGATTCGATGCTGCTGCCATCGATTTTCAGGGTCATGCCATCGCCATTGAAATCGTCTGGCACTGGGGCCTCTGCCACCTGCGGCGTTTCGATCGCAGCGGTCTTGTCAGAAGCTGCCGGCGAGGATTGCGAACTTGCGCACCCAGCCTGTAATACGGTCAGGGCCAGGGCTATCAGGAAAATACTGTTTTTACTAATCATTACTCTGCTCTTATCTGTTTTGCGCACTGGCAGCCATGATGACTCTGAATTGTTCATCGACAGCCAGTTCTTCCACCTGTTTAAAGTGATCCTGCAACCATTTTTTGTAAGGCAAGTGCCGGTTGCAGACGATGACTATTCTACCTTTTCCAGTCAGGAAAGTTCCCGCCCGAGTGAAAAAATCTGCCGCAATATCGAGGTCATTGTGGATACCGCGGTGAAAGGGCGGGTTGCTGATAATCCAATCAAAGCGGGCATCAACTTCTGACAAGCCATCGGAAGGCAATAACATGGCCTGTTGCTGGTTCAGGATCAGTGTTTGCCGGCTCGACTCGAGTGCCAGGCTGGAAACGTCCAGCAGAGTAAGTTCTGCGTGACTGTCCGCTGCAAGCAGGGCGCAAGCCAGCACTCCGCTGCCGCAGGCAAAATCGAGAATTTTGCCGCTGGGCTCCAACCCTTCCAGGACCTTCAGCAATAAACGACTGCCCGGGTCAAGGCGACCGTGCGCGAACACCCCGGGCAGGGATAGCACTTTCACGTCCTTGCCGGCGTAATGGGCGGCCCATCGCGACAGGTAGTCACTCAGTACCCAGGGTTTGCCCGGCCTGGGCTGCCTTGCCTCGTACAGCCCACAGTGGCGGGCCGAGTCCAGCTTTACGACCTGACCGTAAAAAGGCTCTAGATGCCGGGGAGCGGACTTGATCCCTGCCTTGTTGTCACCGACCAGCCAGAGGCATGACTGGGCGGGCATGGCCGAGGCGAGGGCGTGCGAAAGCATTGCCAGCAGGTCTTTCTCCCGGGGAAGGTGCAGAATAGTGACCGCCGAGATCTGCTCCGCCGCCGGTACAACGCCAAATTGCACATCCGCGCCGCTGGCTTCCAGCCAGCGAAAATCGCCATGGTGCTGGGTGAAACATTTTACCGGATGACCGGCTGCTGTGAGCCGGCTATACAGGTTGTCCCGGGGTGGGTTAAGCAACAGGATTCCACCCGGCGGCAACTTCGATTGATTCCTCAGGATAACTTCGCTGCTGCGCTCCACGGGGATGTACTCAGTCCGGGAAACGGGCCGTCAGGTCGTAGTCATCGGCTCCGTCAATTTCCACTTCGATCAGCATACCCGGCATCAGGCCCTGGCCATCCGGTATCTGCACGACACCGTCGATTTCAGGCGCATCGAAGCGGGTGCGGGCAATGGCGCCATCATCGTCCACCTGGTCCACCAGCACTTCCTGGATCGTCCCGATTTTCTGCCTTAGCCGGTCCCGGCTGATGATCGCCTGGGTTTCCATGAAGGCTTCCCAGCGCGCCTGCTTAACGTCTTCGGGAATGGCTCCCGGTAGCTGGTTGGCGCGGGCGCCGTCCACAGCCGAATAGGTAAAACAGCCGACGCGGTCCAGTTGCGCATCCTGCAGGAACTGCAGCAACTGGTCGAATTCATCATCCGTCTCACCGGGAAAACCGACGATGAAGGTACTGCGAATCGCCAGTTCGGGGCATATCTCGCGCCAGCGCCGGATTCTCTCGAGGTTGTTCTCCGCCGCAGCAGGCCGCTTCATCGCCCTGAGCACCCGGGGGCTGCCGTGTTGAAACGGGATATCCAGGTAAGGCAATATCCGGTTGTCGGCCATCAAGGGAATGATTTCATCGACATGCTTATAGGGGTATACGTAATGCAGGCGCACCCAGATCCCCAGGCTCCCCAGCGCCTCGCACAGTTCCTTCATGCGGGTTTTGACCGGCCGCCCGTCCCAGAAGTCCAGCTTGTATTTCAGGTCAACGCCGTAAGCCGACGTGTCTTGCGAAATGACCAGTAATTCTCGCACACCGGCTGCTGCCAGGCGCGCAGCTTCGCCCATGACGTCGCCAATCGGCCGGCTGACCAGTTTGCCGCGCATGTCCGGGATAATGCAGAAAGTGCACTTGTGATTGCAGCCTTCGGATATCTTGAGATAGGCATAGTGGCGTGGTGTCAGCTTGATGCCCTGTGGCGGCACCAGGCTGGTGAATGGATCGTGCTCTGCGGGTGGAGGGGCATGCCGCCGCACTTCGCTCACCACCGCCTCGTACTGCTGCGGCCCGGTGACCGCCAGCACGCTCGGGTGCAGGGCGCGTATTTCCTGTTCATCGACGCCCATGCAACCGGTGACGATGACCCGGCCGTTCGCATCGATCGCCTCACCGATGGCATCCAGTGATTCGGCCTTGGCGCTGTCGATGAAACCACAGGTGTTCACCAGCACAACATCCGCGCCTTCGTAGTCCGGGCTGATCTCGTAGCCATCCGTGCGCAACTGCGTCAGGATACGCTCAGAGTCGACCAGGGCCTTGGGGCAGCCCAGGCTGACCATGCCTACCGTGGGGTTAGTCTTCGACATCGGGTTCAAAAACAGCCAGGCGATTGGAGGAAATGGACTTGAGGGAATCAGCTTGTCCGGACATGCTGACAGTTCTCCCGAATCAGTGAATCGGGAGATTATAAACCTAATGAGCGATTGATATTATTTTAAGCCGAGCCGATTCTCCGGCATTACGGCCGTCAGCGTGCGGTCACGCCGGTCGCGCTTGATTGCCAGCACGATTTCCATGCCGGGTTCGGCATCGCGTAGCGCTCGCATCATGTCTGAAGGTGAATTGACCGCCGTTGAGCCGATCGCAAGAATAACGTCTCCCGATTGCAGCCCGTAAGCGTTGTCCTCCTTTGCGCTGATCACCAGCACGCCGTGGTCCGTCTTGAAATAGGCGCCCAGGCTCTCGTTGACCGTTGCCAGTTCCAGCCCATGAGCATGGGGAAGGCCGAACCAGATGTTCGCTTCGCGCATGACATGCCCCCCCAGGTCAGAAAATTCTTCGAACTCGATCTCGAAATCTTCGCCATCGACCCTGCTGGATACATTTGCACTCACCCTGGCGGAAATCTCGGCGACCCGGGCTGCCAGTTCTGCATCATCGACATCGGGAACTTCGATCCGTTCTACGATAATCCGCGGGGATCCGGTAACTTCTTCGATCACCTCGACTTCCGGAATCCGGATGACCGATTGCCAGCCACGGGGCTCCCGCATTTCGGCGGTGACGACATAGTCCCAGGTCTCCCCGTCACGCTCTACGACCACGGCCAGTTCCTCGCCGTCGCCAGCTTCTCTCATGACCTCGAATATGGCTTCGCGCGCCTCGTCATTGCCGGCCAGGTTTACGCCGCGAATCGATACCAGGATGTCGCCCTGTTGCAGTCCGGCTCTTTCTGCCGGCCCGTCCGGTGAAATCCCCATGATTTCCACACCCTTTTCAGTTTCTTTTCCGAGGACGACGCCGATCACAGCCCGGTCACCGAGATTTACATGCCTGACCGTGGTGTGCACCCGGTCGACATGACTCAGTTCCCGATGCGCGCGGGCGACTTCCCGCGTGGCCTCCCGGAGTTCCCGGTGCGCGCGACCCAGTTCTTCCCGCGCCCGGGCAAGCTCTTCCTGTTCAAGCGCTTTTTCACGGGCGCGTTCTTCGGTCATGGCCCGCTTGCTAACCGCTTTTTCACGGGCCCTTTCCGCCCGCAGCCTGGCCGTGGTTTCCCTCGCCATTTCCGCTGTCTTGCTCGCTTCAATGCGCATGGTTTCCGCTTCCGCGCGAGCCCGTTCAGCTTCTTCCAGCATGAGCTGGTGTTCCGTATGGGCCTGTTCCTGTTGCAGACGTTGTTCCTTCTCAATCGCTGTTGCGCAAACGGGGGCCAACAACAGTGCCGGAATCAAAAACAGTATGATCGATTTTGTCATTGCTTCATCCTTCGATGGGTCAGTGTCATCTACAGTGACGCCATCCGGTGGTAATCCCGTCGCAACTGGTTTTCATACAGCTGCGACAAATCAAGTAACAGGTTGACCCGCTGGCTCCAAAGTTGGGTCGAATCCGGACGCACTGATAACTCGTCATCGACCTGCGCAATCAGGTCTTCGATTTCTACCTGGTAAATCAGCGAATCCGTCGGCATTCCGCCAACTTCTGCCCGGTAGGAGCGGATACCGCTTTCCAGCTGCTGCGAAAGAGCAATCAGCGAATCCAGCGTTGCGGTTGCCGGTATTGACTGTGTCGCCGATTGCAGCGGTGACTGTTGTTGCGGTGAGGGTGACGGTTGCTGAACAAACAGGCTGACCGACAACGTGATGACTGCGGCGGCGGCCAGGGATCCACCAGCCAGGCGCAGTATTCGCTGCCTGCGATTCTCCTGCAGCAGGCTATTTTTTATTTCGGGCCAACCGTCTTCCAGTGGCTCAACCAGCGGCAAACTGCGCAGGTTTAGCGGATCCCGCTCTTTGTGCATCATATGTACCTTCGAAAAGTTCATCTGTGTTACCTCGCCGTCGCATCCTGCGCATATTTCAGCGCGGGCCCGGCTTCCAGCAGATCTTTCAGGCGGTCGCGCGCCCTGGACAATCTTGTCTTGGAAAAACTCTCGGTTTTACCGAACAGCCCGGCAATTTCCCGATGGTTATAGCCTTCCACGTCATGCAGCCAGACAATGGCCCGGTCCTCGGGCTGCAGCGCTGCCAGTGCAGATTCCAGGTCCATAGCCATGCCGACCCGGTCGGAAGTCGCCTCGGCTTTACCGTGGTAGTCCTGTAACTCCACCGGATCGGCCTTGGGACTTTTGCGCAGCTGACTGATCGCGTGATTTACCACCACCCGTCTCAACCAGCCCCAAAAAGGAGAATCACCGCGAAACTGGCGGAGCTTCCGGAAAGCCGTAATGAAGGCTTCCTGGCTGACTTCCTGCGCCGTTTCCCGGCACTGGCAGATCCGGAATGCGACCGAAAACGCCGGTTGCTGAAACTTCCGGAAGATGGTTTCGCAGGCATCGACGTTGCCACGCTTTGCACGCGCGAGCGTCATGTCGTCCAGTTCGATATCAAAAGGCGAATGGGCCATCACAGCTTAAGACGCAGGTGGTCTGATAAACGTCGCAAAAAAAAACGGCCACTTTCGTGACCGTTTCTTTTTACCAGATTTTCACCCGGTCTTCCGGAGGAAGATACATTCCATCGCCCTCATTTACGTCGAAGGCCTGGTAGAACGCATCCACGTTAACCGGCGCACCATTCGCCCGGAATTTGGCCGGGGAGTGCGGGTCGATGGTCAGCAGACGCTTGGTTTCCTCGTCCCGGGCTTTGCCACGCCACACCTGGGCCCAGCCAAGGAAGAAACGCTGGTCACCGGTAAAGCCGTCAATCATCGGGGCTTCTTTTCCTTCCAGGGACAGTTTGTAGGCCTTGTAGGCGATTCCAAGGCCACCCAGATCACCGATGTTTTCACCAGAAGTGAACTCACCGTTTATGGTCAGACCATCAATGACTTCATAGCCGTTGTACTGGGCCGCAAGCTTGTTCTTGCGCTCTTCAAACCGCGTGTTGTCTTCCTCGGTCCACCAGTCGCGAAGGTTGCCGTCTCCATCAAATTTGCGACCCTGGTCATCGAAGCCGTGGCCGATTTCATGACCGATCACCGCACCGATTCCACCATAATTAACCGCGTCATCGGCTTCGACATTGAAAAACGGAGGTTGCAGGATCGCTGCCGGGAAAACGATTTCGTTCCAGGCAGGGTTGTAATACGCATTAACGGTCTGCGGGTTCATGAACCATTCGTTCTTGTCCACCGGGCTGTCCAACTTGTCGATATTGCGGTTGTACTCGAACAGCGCAGCGCTCTTGACATTACCGGCCAGGTCGCCTGCGGCAATTTCCATGCTGCTGTAATCACGCCACTCGGAAGGGTAACCGATCTTGGGATTGAACTTGGAGAGTTTATCCAGCGCCTGCTGCTTGGTTGTTTCGCTCATCCAGTCGAGATTGGTTATCGACTGCCGATAGGCTTCTTTCAGGTTGGCGATCATGGTTTCCATGCGCACTCTGGATTCATCCTGATAATGCTTGTCGACGTAAAGCTGGCCCAGCAGTTCACCCATGTTGCCGTTCACGGCGTTAACCGCACGCTTCCACCTCGGGCTAGGCTCTTCAATTCCTTGCAAACCGGCTTCGTAAAATTCGAACCAGGTGCGGAAATATTCATCCCCCAGAACCGGAGCAAAGGTGTCCATAGTCTGGAAAGCCAGGTAATCCCGCCAGGCAGCCAGGTCGGTTTCCTTGATGATATTGTTGGCTGCTTCGAAGAAGCTGGGCTGATTAACGATGTAGCGGTCGCGCGCCGGAATTTGCGCGGCTTCAAAGCTGGCTTCCCAGTTGATATCCGGAGCCAGCAGGGCGAGTTCCTCGGGGGTCTTGGGGTTGTAGGATTTAACCGGATCGCGATTGTCTTCCTTGGTCCAGTGAACTTCCGCCAGCGCATGTTCAATTCTGTAGATCGAATCAGCCTTGTCGGCGGCCCCTTCAACGCCGGCCAGCTCAAACAGGCGTTGCACGTAGGCGCGGAACAATTCACGGCCCTTGACGAATTGCTCATCGTCTTTCAGGTAGTAGTCCCGGTCGGGCAGGGTGATGCCGGATTCAACCAGGTAAACAACATTCGTGTCCGGATCTTTGAGATCGGAGAAAATGCCGCCGCCAATGGGGCTGTTAACGCCATACATGCCCAATGTTGAGAAAGATCGAAACAGTTCATCGTAGGATTCGATGGCAGCGACCTGGTCCAGTTCAGTTCTGATAGCCTCAATTCCCAGTGCGGTTGCCGCTTCGGCATCCATGTAGCTGTTGTAAAAGTCCCGGATCTTCTGTGTTGCACTGCCTGGCTTCACGTTTTCAGCGGCGCTGACTTCTTCGACCAACGCGCGAATGTCTTCCTGGGACTTCTCACGCAAGGCGTCAAAAGTGCCCCAGCGTGCTCGATCGGCAGGCAACTCGGTTTCAGCGACCCACTTGCCGTTCGCATAATCGAAGAAATCGTCCTGCGGGCGAATCGATGTATCGAATCCATCCAGTTCTATTCCGCTGCCGAGTACCACAGGAGCCGGTTCATCGGCGACCGCAAGCTGCGGTTGCTCAATCGGCTCTGGCGCCGCGGCCTGGGTGTTTTCTGCTTGATCCGCTTTCTGACATGCAGTCAGTCCAAAGGTGGCAATCAGGCCCGCTGCGATGGCGAGCTTCAATCTGTCATTCATGGAGAGTCCTCATTGTGTCCTGTAAAAAACAAGCTACTATAACGCCACTGGAATTTTCCTGCAGGTGCCAGAAGTTTGGCCGCAGCAACCCGGAAAACTAAAGCGGATACTAACCATGGGCAGATGGCGTCCACCTAAACCCGGAAGCAGTCCCTACATAACGCCGGAAGGCGAGGCGGCGCTCAGGCAGGAACTGAAGGACCTCTGGCAATTACGCCGCCAGGAAGTGGTGCCGGCGCTGCAGGCGGCAGCCGCGGAGGGCGACCGGTCTGAGAATGCGGAATACATTTACCGCAAGAAACAGCTGGGCGAAATCGACCGGCGGGTTCGTTACCTGTCCAAACGGCTCGATGTCGTGGAAGTGGTGCGCCTGAAACCCCCTGACCGGAAAAAGATTTATTTCGGGGCCATGGTAACGCTGGAAAACGACGCCGGCGATGAGCTGCAGTACCGGATCGTGGGCGCCGATGAGATTGATCCGGCCAGGGGCTATATCTCGGTGGACTCACCGGTTGCACGAGCGCTATTGGGCCGTTCGGTCGATGATGAAGTAGTGGTGGAACTGCCAGAGGGTCCGGCCAGCCTCGTCATTTTGCAGGTCGATTATTGAGTTTTTCGCCACCTTGCCGGTGACCCTTGAAAACCTTCAAACCATCCTTATTTATCCATTAGCGGTCGCCGACAGGGGCCGCAGGCGCTTCCGGCCATAAGGCGGAAGTTTTAATGAAACAAACCGAATTGCTTCAATGGAGGATACGGTAATGACTACTTTTGATTTTTCACCCTTATTCCGCACGTCCGTCGGCTACGACCGGCTTGCATCCCTGCTGAACTCAGCCCACCGCCTGGAACAGGGGAGCAGTTTCCCTCCCTACAATATCCAGAAAGCCGGTGATGACCGCTATCGGATTACCATGGCAGTCGCTGGCTTCGCTGAATCGGATCTGGATATCACGTCTGAGCACAACAAGCTGATCGTGACCGGCGAGAAGCCCGAAGAAGACAGCAATGAAGACAACGGCTTCCTCTACAGGGGAATAGCCACCCGTTCGTTCGAGCGCCGCTTCAACCTGGCCGATCACGTCAAGGTCACCGGAGCCACGCTGGATAACGGCTTGCTGCACATTGAACTGGAACGTGAAATTCCCGAGGCGATGAAGCCCCGCAGCATCGAAATCCAGTCTTCCGGAGCCTTGCTCGAAGGGCACAAGGAAGAGAAAGCAGCTTAAACGCGCTGATCTTGAAAAGGGGTGCTCAACAGGGCACCCCTTTTTGGTACTCTATGGGAAACCACACAGGCCTCCTCGATGAAGGCGATTTTATTCTGGCCTTACCAGCTCTATGTCTGGCTGATTTTTCTGCCATTAGTCATTGTGCTGACGCTGTTATTCAGTTTCCTGACTGTAATATTTGCCACGCTGGTCAATCCTGAATGGGCCAGCCGGGTATTCGCGGCGACCTGGGGAAAATTACTCGCAACCCTCACACCCGTTAAGGTCACCGTTGAAGGCGCTGAGAACGCACGACCCGGGCAGAGCTACGTCGTGGCCAGTAACCACCAGAGCCAGTTTGATATTTTGCTGATCTATGGCTGGCTTAAACTGGATCTGAAGTGGGTCATGAAAAAAGAACTCAGAAAAATTCCGGGTATTGGCATCGGCTGCGAAAAAGCCGGGCATATTTTTGTCGATCGAAGTGATCCCAAGCAGGCCCGCAGAGCCATCAGCGAAGCCCTGGACTGCATCAGCAGGGGCGTGGGTATCCTGTTCTTTCCCGAAGGAACTCGCAGCCTGGACGGTCGCTTGCTGTCGTTCAAGAAAGGCGCGTTCCGCCTTGCTAAGGATCAGGAATTGCCATTACTGCCGATCACGCTGGTGGGGACGCGCGATGTTTTGCCGGCAAGATCACTGCGTCTCTTTCCTGGAGCCATAAAAATGGTGATTCATCCGGCCATCCACCCCGATGACAAGTCGGTTGAGCAACTGATCGACGAAACCAGGGCGGCCATCAGATCCGGCATGCCTGCTGAGTTGCGCTGAGCGGATGGCGCTGCGCAAACCGGACCCCCGGTTCACCCAATCCAAAAAGGCACAGCGGAATTTTCATCTGGCGCTGAAAGCAGCATTGGTTTTCACCGGCGTGTTGTGGACAATCCTGATTTTCGATGAGATTTTTGGCCTGCGCCTGGCTAAATTTGGTCTGCGGCCCGGATCCATTTTCGGGCTGATGGGCATCATTACCGCACCGCTGCTCCATGGCGGCTTCAGCCACCTGTTGTCAAATACGCTGCCGCTGGTCATTTCGCTGACAGCAACCCTGTATTTATACCCACGCTCATCGCTGCGGGTGATACCGCTGATCTGGCTTGGTTCCGGCGCCCTCGCCTGGTTTTTTGGGCGTCCTACTTTGCACGTGGGTGCGAGTGGGCTGATCTATGGGCTGCTTGCCTATGTTTTTGTCAGCGGTATTTTGCGCCGCGATATGCGCTCGGTATCGGTCTCGTTACTGGTCGGTTTTCTCTACGGCTCGATGATTTGGGGCGTTTTGCCGTTAAGGCCGCATATGTCGTGGGAACTGCACCTGACTGGCGGTACTCTGGGGGTCTTGCTGGCGCTGATCTATCGGAACTGGGATCGCACTCCATTCATTCGCTACGACTGGGAAGACGATGACACGGTACCCGAGTGGTATCCTGAATCGGATGAGGAAGATTTCAACCTGCCTGACAAGCGCTGAAAACAGCAGCACATACATATAATAAAAATGTTTAAAAAAATAACTTATACCATTGTAATTGCTGTTTTTATTTTTATTACTACGGCGCTTTTTCTACCGCGGAACGTTCACGTTGAACGCAGCATGGTGATCAAGCGGCCTGCGGCAACATTGTTTACGCTGTTGAACAGCTTCAATGCCCATGAAGCCTGGTCTCCACTGTCAGTCAGGGACCCGCAGGCGGAATACCGGTTCAGCGGCCCGTCCGCCGGTGTCGGTGCACGGATGGAATGGACAGGCGATCCCAGGCAGGTCGGTAATGGCTGGCAGGAAATCATCGAAAGCAAGCCGTATTCGCTGGTCCGGATGCAGCTTGATTTCGAACACCAGGGAAAGGCTACTTCCTACTTTGATCTTCAGCCGTCGTCTTCCGGTACGTTGGTCACCTGGGGGTTCAATACCAGCCTGGTGGACGGCCAGGGCTTTTTCGGCAGTCTGCTGGCCCGCTATTTTGGACTGTTCTTTGACCGGTGGATCGGATCGGATTATGAACAGGGCCTGGAGCGGCTGAGGCAATATGCCGAAACACTGCCGGAAACGGATTTTTCGGATCTCGATGCGGAGATTGTTACGGTACAACCCTTTGACATTCTCTATATTGCGACCGGCGGCCGCCGGGAGACGGGAAACGTCTCTGAGGTGCTGGCTGCCGCTTACCAGGAAATCGTCGCCTTCATGACTGAGCATGGTATTGAAATGACGGCGCAGCCGATGGCGATTACGCGTGGCTGGGATGCCCGGGATTACTCGTTCGAGGCTGCGATTCCAGTCTCTTCAACCGATGTTCGCGTTGCCGGAAATGTGCAGGTTGGCCAGTCGCCAGCCGGCCTTGCGGTGCGGGTGGTTCACAAGGGTTCCTATGACTCGATGGGCCTGAGTTATGAGAAGCTATCGGCTTTCATGGCCGCTAACCAGTTGGAAGAGGGGCGCGTGAGCTGGGAACACTACATTTCTGATCCAGGCCAGATGCCGGCTTCTGAAATTATTACCCATATCTACTTCATGATTGCCGATCAACAGCAGGAAAGCGGCTGAATGGACCTGGGACGTATCAACATCATTGGCTGTGGCCGGGCCGCCGGAAGCCTTGCCAGGCTGTGGGTTGAGGCGGGCTCAGTCTGCATCGGTGATGTGATTAACCGCACGTTTGAAAGCGCTGAACGGGCGGTCACACGAACCGGGGCCGGCCATGCCGTAACGGCAGTTTCTTCGATGAGTCGGGCTGAATACTGGCTGATTGGCGCCAACGATGATCGTATTGAAGACCTGGCTGAGTTGCTGGCCGACAGCGTGACCGGACTGGAGCGGTCGGTCGTCTTTCACCTGGCCGGGCGTTTCGGACTGGAGGTGCTTGAGCCACTGGCAAAGACAGGCGCTTGCCTGGCAGCCCTGCACCCGGTCCGCTCACTGACTGATGCAAAACTAACCGTGGAGGAATTCAGGGGCACGGCCTGTGTGGCTGAAGGCTCGTCAGCGGCGCTGGACCGGCTCCAGCCATTGATAACCTCGATCGGCGGCAGCTGGTTGCCGGTGGACTCCATCAACAGGGGCCTGTATCACGCGTCGGTCAGTATTGTCAGTAATATTACCAAGGCTGTGGCCTGGAAGGCGCAAAAGTGGCAACAAAAAGCCGGGCTGCCTGCGGCTACCGCCGCTACGGTCACGCACCAGTTACTGCAGAGCACGATGGTCGACCTGGCTCGCGCCGGCGCAAAGAAAACGATCACCGGGCCGGTCGTCCGCGGCGACACCAGTACGATCGAAGCACATCTGGGTGCGATTCGGCATTCGCATCCGGAAGACATAGACGTTTACCGGGTTCTGGCAAGAACGGTACTGGAGCTGGCGCAGGAAAGGGGTGACCTGGACGAAGAAACCCTGCAGCGTTTCCAAAGCCTGTTCAGGAACTGACGGCTTCCCGGATTTGCCTTAGCCTCAGCCGGGTCTCTCCTGCCAGTGGTTTTCCGTTACCGGTCCTGCCTGCCAATCGAACAGCCTTGCCTGGTTGTCTGGTTGGTTTTCCAGCATGGACTGAAAAGCTTCCCTGCTGATGTCCTCGGCGCCCATGGAATAAAGATGTGGGTTTCCCACCTGGCAGTCGAGCAATTCGTAACCGTGCTTTAGCAACAGGTGACACAGTGCAACCAGGGCGATCTTGCTGCCGTCGGTCTGACGGCTGAACATCGACTCGCCAAAAAACAATCGTCCCGCCGCCAGGCCGTAGATGCCACCGGCCAGCCGTTCATCCTTCCACACTTCCAGGGAGTGGGCATGCCCCAGGTGATGTAGCCGGAGATAGGCATCCTTCATTTCCGGTGTAATCCAGGTACCGCTGCCGTCTGCCCGTGGCCCGGCGCAGGCCGTAATGACCGCGTCGAAAGCAGTATTTACGCTCAGTTTGTAGCCACCATTGTTGTAGCGTCGCCGGGTCCGGCGGGACAGGTACACCCTGGCAGGATAGAGCACACAACGCGGCGCGGGGCTCCACCACAGGATTGGCTGGCCTTCCGAATACCACGGAAAAATGCCCTGCCGGTAAGCCCGTAGAAGACGGTCCGGGTGCAGGTCGCCGCCCCAGGCCAATAGACCGTTCGGTGATTCCAGGGCCGCGCCTGGTGGTGGAAAGGGCGATAAAGGGTCCGGGCCCAGTTGCGGCAGTTGCAGGATGTTTTTCATGACTCCGGCTGCCGGTACGGGCTGTGCCTGAGCAGTTCATCCCGATAGTCATCCAGCCAGTGCTGCTCGCGCTCCAGAAAAGTAGCGATTGCTGTGCGAAAAGATTCGTTCCTGATGTAATGAAACGACCGGGTTTTCTCCGGCATGAAGCCACGAGCGACCTTGTGTTCCCCCTGGGCGCCGGACTCAAACACTTCGATGCCATTGCGAATGGCGTATTCAATACCCTGGTAATAAGCCGATTCGAAATGCAGCGCGGGAATATCTTCCAGGCAACCCCAGTACCTGCCATACAGCCGGCCGCCGCCGCTGAGGAACAAACTCATCGCCAGTGGCTCGCCTTCGCGGCTGGCTATACACACCTGGAAACCTTCTTGCAGCCCATCAGCCAGCTTGCCAAAAAAGGACTCGTTCAAAACGGGGTGATTGCCATAGGCATGAAATGTGCTGATATAGCATCGATGAATGAATTGGAGATCTTCTGAGTCGACCTGTGAACCGCTCTTCCAGTCAAACCGGATGCCGGCCTGCTGGACCTGTCGTCGCTCCCGCCGGATGTTCTTGCGCTTGCGCGAGCGCAGTTGCAGCAGGAAGTCATCAAACGTCCGGTAACCCCGGTTGTGCCAGTGAAACTGCCAGTCAGAACGGGCGAGCGTCTCGTCACCTGCAAAAACCGACTGTTCCTCTTCGAGCAGAAAATTGCAATGCCAGGAGGAAAATCCTGCACGATCACACTGCTGCAGGGCAAACTCGAGCAGTTGTTCCGCGAGGATTGCTTGCGCGGGGTGGTCTTTTGCCGTGAGCAGCCGGGGGCCTGTCACCGGTGAATACGGAACAGCCGTCAGCAGCTTGGGGTAATAGGGTAGGCCATGGCGCTGAAAAGCATCCGCCCAGGCCCAGTCAAATACGAACTCCCCGTGGGAATTGGTCTTGATGTAGCTGGGAGCAAAGGCCACCAGCCGTTCCTGTTCGAACAGCGCCAGGTGGTGTGGAACCCAGCCCACGGCAGGGCCGATACAGCCACTGGATTCCAGGCTGGCCAGAAACGCATGGGACAGGAACGGATTGCCCGCATGGCCCAGCTGACCCCACTGATCCGGCGAGATCGAATTGAAATCAGAAACGATACGGGCGGAAAAACTCACACTGCTGGAAAGTCCGGTTGCAGGACTTTATTCCTGCTCATCCAGCCATCGTTCGGCATCGAGAGCCGCCATGCATCCGAAACCGGCCGACGTGACGGCCTGGCGATACACATGATCGGCCACGTCACCTGCTGCAAATACGCCGTCAACACTGGTCGCCGTCGCATAGCCCACCGTGCCGCTGCGAATATTGATGTAACCGCCGTTCATGTCCAGTTGCCCTTCGAAAATGCCGGTATTGGGGGTATGGCCCACAGCGATAAAGACTCCGGCGAGTTCAATCCGGGTATCATCTCCGGTCTTCACATTTTTAACCCGCATCCCGGTGACGCCACTTTCGTCACCCAGCACTTCTTCAAGGACGTGGTCCCACATGATGGTGACGTTGCCATTTTTTTCGCGGTCGAAAAGGCGGTCCTGCAGAATTTTTTCTGCACGCAGTTCGTCCCGTCGATGAACCACTACAACTTCTTCGGCAATATTGGACAGGTACAGCGCTTCCTCGACGGCGGTATTGCCGCCGCCGATCACCGCGACTTTGCGGCCGCGATAAAAGAAACCGTCACAGGTGGCGCACGCCGAAACTCCTTTACCTTTGAACGCTTCCTCCGATGGCAGGCCCAGGTAGCGAGCGCTGGCGCCGGTGGCGATGACGATCGCATCAGCCGTATAGATGCCGCTGTCTCCTTCCAGGCGGAAGGGCCGCTGACTGAGGTCAGTCTTGTTGATATGGTCAAAAACGACTTCAGCGTCGAAACGCTCAGTGTGTTCAAGCATGTTTTGCATCAGTTCCGGACCCTGCAGTTCGGCGTGGCCGCCAGGCCAGTTCTCGACTTCCGTGGTCGTCGTCAGCTGTCCGCCCTGTTCGACACCGGTAATAATGACCGGTTTCAGGTTGGCCCGCGCTCCGTAAATCGCGGCGGTGTATCCGGCGGGACCCGATCCGATGATCAGGAATCGGCAGTGCTTGACGTCGCTCATGTATAATCGCTCCAGTTTGATGGCCAGGTTTGTGCCACAGAGAATATGGGGTCATTATGCGTTGAAAATCAACGCTGGATCCAGACAATCAATCTGACAAGGAAGATCAGCTTGCCGCAAGCCAAGAAAAAGTCGAAGAGAGCCATTCCTGAAGGCAACCAGATCGCTCAGCGCCTGAGTGAAAGTTTCTTCATCCTGAGTATCCTGCTGGCCGTGTACCTGGTGACTTGCCTGCTCAGTTATGACCCGACGGACCCGGGGCCGTTCAATACTGTCGCCTCCGACCAGGTGCATAACATCGGTCGGGTACTGGGGGCCTGGCTGGCTAATTTTTTCCTGTTCCTGACCGGCTACCTGGCTTACACATTGCCCTTGCTGATCGTGTTCACGGGCTGGCTGGTTTATGACCGGGCCGGGAAACCGATCGAAAAGGCGGGGCCGATTGAATGGCTGGCGCGCCTAACCGGCCTGTTGTTATTCGTGTTGTCGGCCACCGGCCTGGGGCATCTCCATAGCTTGCCGCCCGCGGGTTCCATGCCGGCGGGAGGAGGGGGCGTTATCGGACTGCAGATTGCCACACCACTGATGCAGGTAACCGGCGCTCTCGGGTCAACGCTTTTTCTGCTGGCGATGTTCATGGTTGGACTAACACTGTTTACCGGCATCTCCTGGTTCCAGGTGATGGACCTGACGGGCAAGTACACGCTCAACTCAATTGCCTGGTTAGGCAGTACCGCGGCCGGTATGCGTGACTGGTTTGCCGGGCGTCGCGCCAAGGCTCAGCGGGGAGAAGTCAGAAAGGCGGACTCGGTTCGCCAGAAAACCAAGCCGAAGATGAAGATCGAGCCGCAAATCGTGGCGCCCGAAGGCATGCCCAGCGAGCGCGCCAAGCGGGAAAAACAGCAACCACTGTTCAAGAACCTGCCAGCCGGTTCGCTGCCCCCGCTGGAACTACTGGATGATCCGCCCGAGCAGGTCGCCGGTTACAGCACCGAGGTACTCGAAGCCCTGTCCCGGCAGGTGGAGCTCAAACTGGCGGATTTCGGCGTCCAGGTTGACGTGGTGGAGGTCCACCCGGGGCCGGTCATCACGCGGTTCGAATTGCAGCCTGCTGCGGGTGTCAAGTCAGCACAGATTTCCAACCTGGCCAAGGATCTCGCACGTGGCCTGAGCGTGATATCGGTTCGCGTGGTCGAGGTCATTCCCGGCAAAACCACCATCGGGCTGGAAATACCCAATGCAGTGCGCCACACGGTCTACCTGTCCGAAATCATGCGTTCGGAGGTCTTTGACCGCTCAAATTCTGCACTGACCCTGGCGCTGGGCAAAAGTATCGGTGGCAATCCGGTCATTGCAGACATTACGAAAATGCCGCATGTGCTGGTTGCCGGCACCACCGGGTCCGGTAAATCCGTCGCGTTGAATGCGATGATCCTCAGCCTGCTGTACAAATCGACAGCGGACCAGGTGCGGCTGATCATGATCGATCCCAAGATGCTGGAGTTATCGGTCTACGAAGGCATTCCACACCTGTTGGCGCCGGTTGTAACCGACATGAAGGAAGCGGCCAATGCCCTGCGCTGGTGCGTGGCTGAAATGGAACGCCGCTACCGCCTGATGGCCACGCTGGGCGTGCGCAACCTGTCCGGTTTCAACAAGAAGGTCAAGGACGCGGCTGACAAGGGTGAACCGCTGAAGGATCCGTTGTTTACGCCGCAATTGCCGGATGTGCCGGAGGAAGCGCCCGACCTGGAAGCGTTTCCGTACATTGTTGTTGTGATCGACGAATTTGCCGACTTGATGATGATTGTTGGCAAAAAGATCGAAGAACTGATCGCCCGCCTGGCCCAGAAAGCCAGGGCCGCCGGTATCCACCTGATCGTCGCAACCCAGCGACCTTCCGTGGACGTGATCACCGGCCTGATCAAGGCCAACATTCCTGCCCGTATCGGTTTCCAGGTATCTTCCAGAGTCGATTCCAGGACGATTCTTGACCAGATGGGCGCTGAACAACTGCTCGGGCATGGCGATATGCTTTATCTGCCGCCCGGCTCGGCCTTGCCTGAGCGCATTCACGGCGCCTTTGTCGGAGACAGTGAAGTCCATGCCATCGTCAAGTATCTCAAGCAATTCGGGGAACCGGATTACGTTGAGGAAGTCTTAAACGAAACACAGATGACGACCGATGGCATGAACATTGGTGCGACCGGGCTACCGGAATCTGTCGATGCCGAACAGGACGAGTTATACGACCATGCCGTTGCCTTTGTCACAGAATCCCGCCGGGCTTCGATCTCCAGCGTTCAGCGCCAGTTGCGGATTGGCTACAACCGGGCGGCGCGGCTGGTTGAAGAAATGGAGGCCGCCGGTATTGTCAGCCCGCCCGAGCACAATGGCCAGCGGGAAGTCCTTGCACCTGCGCCGCCCAGAGATTAACCGGATCATGAAGATTAACCGGATCATGAAGCGGTCTTTCACCGTCACAGTTGCACTTCTTGGGATGATCATCCTGGGTAGTTTCGCACAGGCCCAGGAACCCAATGCGCGGGCTCAGTTGGAACGGTTTTCAGAGGGCTTGCAATCGCTGCATGCGCGATTCGACCAGCGCGTGATCGGCAGCGACGGCAGCGTGCAAGACGGCAGTTCCGGTGAGGTCTGGCTGCAGCGCCCGGGGCTGTTTCGATGGGAATACGGCGGTGAGTTCCCCGAGCAGGTCATTGCCGATGGAAAGAACATCTGGATTTACGATGAAGTGCTGGAGCAGGTGACCGTCAAGAATCAGACCGAAGCCGCTGTGAACTCGCCACTGACCCTGCTGACCGACCTGGGCCAACTGGATTCACAGTTCGAGGTCAGGGAAGTGGGTCAGGCCGACGAACTCCAGCTGATCGAATTGCGCTCCCGTTCAGCAGAGAGTGAATTCGAACGCATCCTGCTGGGCATGACCAACGACATTCTCCAGATGATGGTGATGGAGGACGCCTTCGGGCTGAGAACTGAAATTCGTTTTGACCAGGTGAAGCGAAACCCTGAGCTTGATCCACTGCTATTTACCTTTGATCCGCCGGAATCCGCTGATGTAATCGGCGAAATTCAGCGGTAAACTATTTGGTTTAAACCGAAGAAAAATCCCATGCTTGATCCACAATTGTTGAGGTCCGACCCGCAGGCCGTTGCCGCATCGCTCGCGCCGCGTGGTTATGAATTTGATGTCGTAGCCTGGCGTGTTCTCGAAGAACGCCGTAAAGAACTCCAGATCGCCGTACAGGAACTCCAGAATCAAAAAAACATAAGCGCCAAGTCCATCGGGCAGGCCAAGGCCCGGGGTGAAGACATTCAGCCGTTGCTGGACGAGGTGAAAGATCTTGGTGAAAGGTTGGGGCGGTCTGAAGCCGAATTCAACGAGGTCCGCGATCAGCAGCAGGCCTGGCTGATGGAGATGCCCAACATTGCACTGCCGGATGTTCCACTTGGCAAAGACGAAAGCGACAATGTTGAAATCCGTAAATGGGGCGAGCCCACCCGGTTTGATTTCGAACCCCGCGGCCATGTTGAGCTGGGGGAGGGTAGTGGCCTGCTCGACTTTCCATCGGCGGCCAAGATCGCCGGATCGCGGTTCGTCGTGCTTAGAGGCAACCTTTCCCGAATGCACCGGGCATTGGCCCAGTTCATGCTGGATGTGCATACGCAGGAGCATGGTTACACAGAGTTATACCTGCCTTACCTGGTCAATACCGAAACCATGACGGGAACGGGGCAGTTACCCAAGTTCGGGGATGATGCCTTTGCAACCACCGATGATCCGCCGCGTTACCTGATACCGACAGCCGAAGTGCCGATGACTAACATGATGGCGGGCGATATCGTGGACGCAGCCGACCTGCCTTTAAAGTTCACTTCCCAGACACCGTGTTTCCGACGCGAGGCCGGTTCCTACGGCCAGGACACGCGCGGCATCATTCGCCAGCACCAGTTCGAAAAAGTGGAGCTGGTGCAGATCACCAGTCCTGAACGTTCTCTCGACGCTCTGGATGAGCTGACCGGTCACGCGGAGTCCATCCTGCAGCGGCTGGAAATACCCTATCGCACCATCATTCTGTGCACCGGTGACATGGGCTTCTCTGCCGCCAAAACTCATGACATCGAGGCCTGGTTGCCAGGGCAGGAAACCTACCGCGAAATTTCGTCATGCAGCGTCTGTACGGACTTCCAGGCGCGGCGGATGAAGACCCGCTGGCGTAACCCTGAAACCGGCAAACCCGAGCTGGTGCACACGCTCAATGGCTCCGGGCTGGCTGTGGGCCGTACTCTCATCGCGGTTATGGAAAACTACCAGCAACAGGACGGCAGTATCCGGGTTCCGGAGGTTCTGAAGCCTTACATGGGTGGCCTGGAAGCGATTTAAAGAAAGCCCGCATGAAGCGGGCTTTGGGGTAGATCCTGTTTCCGGGTTGCCGGTTTAGTCTTCGCCGAAGCCAAAACCCAGAAGCGCAAGCAGGTGGTTGAAGAGCACGAAAATATCGGCCATCAGTGCGGTGGCGGCCATGATGTAATTGGTCTCACCATTACGCACGATTTGCTGGGTTTGCCAGATGATCCAGCCGCAGGACAGCATAATGATCATCGTGGATAACGCCAGCGCAAGCGCCGGTACCTGCAGGAAGTAGTTCAGGATAAAAGCACCGAGCACGGCGAGCGTACCAACCCCGAGAAACGCAAACCAGCCGCTAAAGTCGCGCTTGGTCGTCATCGCGTAGGCTGAAAGTGCGAAGAAAATGCCCGCCGTCAGGCCGAAGGCCGAAGCGACAAGTTCACCGCCGTTGCTGTACTGATAGAGCGCGGCATTGACGTTGGAGCCGGTAACCACGCCAAGCAGGCCGGCAAAACCAAACGACAAAACCAAACCCCAGACACTGTTACGGGTGCGCGTGATGGCATAAGAGAAAGCGAAAATTCCGATCAGGAACGGAAAGAAGCCAATACGCCAGTTCATCGCCTGGGCAACCCATGCTGTTGCGGCACCGAAAACAAACAACATGCCGAGCAGCGCATAAGTGTTGCGCAAGGTCTTGTTGACCGTTGCAGCAGGCAGACTTCTGGTTGAAGAAACGTTGTAAACGGGTGTGTTCATGGGTTAATGATGCTCCTTTAATGCATAAATTCCAAGTATCTGACAGGGAACTGTGGGCCCGAGTTCCCTGCTTCAAGGCTGATACCTTAAATAATTTGCAATGATCTGTCATGTGCCAGCTGTCAGGGCTGGAGCAAAGGTGAAAATTAGGGTATTCTTGCGCGCCTCAGGCATACCAAAGTTTTGACACGGAGAGGTGGCAGAGCGGTTGAATGCACTGGTCTTGAAAACCAGCAAGGGTTAATAGCCCTTCGTGGGTTCGAATCCCACCCTCTCCGCCAGTATTTCAATAAGTTACATGATTTTTCCGGCAAACTCGGAGATGGCACCTCTGAACCAGATCAAGCCGTTCCTGTTGATGTTGCAAATCTCACGTCTGAAATAACCTCAGTTTCCGCAGGAGGACTATTCACTAGTGCCACATTTGATGCTAGGGCTAAGTGCTGGGGTAATAATTACGGTCCCACTCAAATAGCAATCCCATTAGTGGCGTCATCCTGATAAAGGGGGTCGGGCGTGTTGGCTCTGACGTTCAGAATGGACAAAACAATCAGGAACCCGAGTGTTACGCGAACAGAAATCATGTTTGACCTTTGAAACCCAGGCCTCTGTGCTGGCCATTCTTGAATGCCTAAAGACTTTCGGAGTGTGACCAAAATGTCTATTTCAACGTAACGAAGCTGAGCTATTTCCTGGTTGCCCTGGCCCACCCCTTTGATGAGCATGTGTCTCCGGCCACATCCTGACCGGAACCATTGATAATGATGGTTCTACCTGAAAATGAACCGGAAAAGGAGCTATTTCCCGAGGTCTCGGACTCACTGTAAGTACCCCCGCCAGACAGTGACCCACTACAAGAAACCGTACCCGAGAAGGAATGTCCAAAACCGGGACCGTCACTTTTACCACTAAAACTGGCGCTTGCTGACCCAGCATTGATCGGACCCATCGAAATGGTAGCCATGCCGCTTCCGCCATAGACACCGTTATCTTCCGGGTCAAGACAGCCTCTTACAGTTTCACTGCCCGTCAATGAATAGCTACCGCCGATATCCGGTGCACTGTTAACCTCGACCGAAGCATTCCCCGAAAGGGTAAACCCGCAAACTTCACTGGACGCACTAACCAGCACATATCCTTCAGCCACTGCGTTTGCCTCGCCACTTTCTGGATTGATTGTTAAAGACTGAGGCAGGTCACTCGTCCATAACAGTTCGGCCTGGTCTACATCAATGGCATCCCCTTTCAGGTTCTTGACCACAGCATAGAACTGGATAGTCTCCCCTGGACAAATATTGCGGTTCTTGGGTGCAACTGATAGGACGCTCGGTGCATTGGCACAGGCGAGGTCAATCAGACTCATGTCGGTTCCGAGCAGATTCAGCGCCTGCGCGCATACGGCCAGTTCCTGCATGATACTGACTTGCGCGCAAGGATCGGATTCCAATGCGCACAGCTGGTCGATTTCCCCGATGTCTTGAATTGCAGCATTGGAAAACTGCTCAAAAGCCGATTCCAGTGTGCTGATTCTGCTTTGCAGTTCCGAGTGGTCATCGTAACTTTCCATCGCAAGCGCGGATAGCCAATCTTCCCCTATCCTGACAAAATCAGCTGCCACATAACAGCCTCCGATTGCAGCACCCAGACTGGGTTTAATCTCGTTATCGAACCAGGCTTTGAACTCGGGCAACCAAAAGTCAGTAAAATCGAACGGATCCGCCTTGGGTTTCACTGGCCCAGGCTCATCACTGGCAACGGCCACCACCGCATTCCCAGGTGCGGATTCCCTGGCAGCAGCCGACTCCACAATCTTTTTTGCCTTGATTGCCATCTGCTGAAGATATCTGGCTTTGACAGGACTGGCGGGTGGCGGCCACTGCTCCATTTCACTTGCCGTAATGAAAGCCAGCCCGGTGGTACCTTGAGAAACAGAGGGCACCTCCAGAACAACGCCCTCATCAACCGAGATCAGCAAGGGCAAAAAGTAGAACGCAGCGCTTTCCGGTTCGTAATGAAACGCACCCAATTCAGGATATCGATCCGCTTCGCTGGTCAGAATTTCCAGCCTAGCTGATCCGATTACAGGACCTGGGCCTGATGACCATTGCATTCCGGCAAAAGCCAGGTGTCCCGTCGGCAATTTTGTCGCCTGATCCAACGGGCTTGCTTCGATAACATGATCTTTCGACCCCGCCAGAATGCCTTCTGGTATCGTCAATAGTGCAATGTTTCCCTGTTTGTCAGGCGTGCTGATAATTCCGCCCTCCTGGCCGTGAACACGGGTCTGCGGCCTGGAATCCTCAACCACAACATCGCCACACAGCGACCGGCATAGGGCAACATTGTCGGTGCCGGCACGTGAAATCGGAATGCTGCCTGAAACACCCGCGGAATTGAGCTGATAATTCACGGTTCCGCTGGTGCAGCTGTCGAAAGTCAAGGTGATGCTGCCCTCCGGTGTATTGCTGACCTGTGCCGGGTCATCAAATTGTCCATTACGGCTCAGGTAAACATCCAAGTTCGTGTTGATACCGCCCAGGGGGCCTTGCGCGGTCAGCCAACGATGACCCGGATCACCAATCTGCGCCACCCGACCTTGTTCAGGCTGCGTGGTGTCGTAGGTGAACCACGCCAGAAACGCCATGCTCGTTTCCGGCATTACGTCCAGCAGGAAACCTTGGCCTGATGTAACTGGATTGAACCAGGCGCCATTGTGGCCGGGATTTATCTCGCACTTTCCGGCAATTGAATCGGTTCTTGATACCCAGTCCGGATGGTCGACTGCAGTCTGCCTGACGCTCACAGTTTCGACCCTGTCGAGTTTCTGGGCCTGTATTCTGGAAATCGACTCACACAAGGCCACGTTGTCGGACACTGCTCTTATGATTGGAATACTTCCAGACACCCCGGCAGATGTTAATTGGTAGTCGACCGTACCGGAAGTGCAGTCATTAAAGGTCAATGTGATTGTGCCATCCGGTATGTTTCTGACAGCAGCAGAGTTGTCAAACAGACCACCCCGCGTGAGGTAAACATTCAGATTTGCCGCATTTCCTTTCAGCGGACCTTGCGCCGTCAACCAGCGATGACCGGGGTATCCCACGGTCGCTGTCTCCGATGGGGCCGGCTGAACGAGGTCATAGGTGAACCAGGCCAGGAATGCTAGGTTTGTCTCGGGCATTACATCCAGCAGGAACCCCTGTCCGGAAGTAGTAGGATTGAACCAAGCACCATTGTGCCCCGGATTGATTTTAACACTGGTGTTTTCTTGTCCAAATGCGGAGATGCAACTGATGACCATGCAAGCCGCCAAGAGCTGTAATAGCCGTTTCAATAAATCCGTTGACCGGCGTTTCTCATGACTCTTGAATTTGCACAGAAAGACAGGATTTTCATTAAAGACGACTGGCATTTTCATTGGATACTCCTCACGCTAGCTGGCCCGGACTCACCATCCCACGGCTCAGAATTCAGTTCCCATACCGTCCTGTAAGAATCTCGTTCCAGTTAATAGATGCAATGACTCCAGTCATTAACCTGTGAAAGAGCAAGATATGAGTTCTTTTAGCATCTCAGTCCTGTCATCTGGCCCGTTGACCCAGCCGTCACGAGTTCTTCGAGCCACCACAATCGAGCCTATTTCGGTGCAGCCGGGAATTCTTCTAATTTGACCAATGCGGACAAGGCGCCGCGAAAAGCTACACATCTTGCCGGGCTCTGTGTAGGAAATTCACTCGCCTGAAAGCTTCCCTGTCGACTAATCCAGGCTCTTGTCCTAGTATATTTTTAACCGGGGGCAACGGGACAACTACCAGAAAAGGGGAAAGCATGATCAGGATAATGGTTGTGGACGACCACGAACTCGTCCGTATCGGGCTTCGTTACATACTGGCAGATTATCCGGCGATTCATATTGCTGCTGAAGCAGGGGATGGTGAAACTGCCCTGAAACTGAATCGTGAAATCAAGCCTGATGTCGTGGTGCTCGATGTAAGCTTGCCCGGTTTGTCCGGCTTTGAGGTCACAGCCCGTCTGAAAAAGGCCAGCCCCTGTCCGGGTATTATCATCCTGACGATTCATGAACAGGCGCCTTATCCGACTCAGTTACTGGATGCAGGAGCATCGGGGTACCTGACCAAGGGGTGCCCGGTGCCAGAACTGGTGCAGGCGATTGATACCGTGGCCGCCGGCGGACGGCACATTGGGTCCCGAATTGCTCAGCAAATGGCGCTGCAGATGCTGCCCGGCGGCAGCAAATCGCCATTCGACGAATTATCAGCCCGTGAAATGGAAGTCATGCTGATGCTGGCTGAGGGTCAGAAAATCACTGAAATTGCCGATATGATGCACCTCAGTCCCAAAACCGTAGCGACCTACAAGTACCGGATATACGACAAGCTCAATACCAGAAGCGATGTAGACATGACCCGTATGGCTTTGCGATACGGGGTTGTCTGAACCGACGGGTAAACGCGTCTATGCTGGCGTATCGGTTTTCGCGTTCTCTGAAGGTGGTGACTTAAGAGTATAAATTCCGTTCTGGTCCTTTACAGCTTCGACTTTTTGTCCGCTGCCGGCTTTCTTTTCAGCTTTGGGCTTTTCAGCTTTGGGGCTGTCTGACTTGGCTTGCATGGTTTTTGGCTTTGGTTCGTCAGTCCCGGCTTTTGCTGCCCTCGGCTTTTCGTTTGTGTCGGCAGGCTTTCTCTCAGCAGGTTTTTCCCGTTTTTCCACTGGCTGGCGTTTGGGCTTGCCTTGCTCGACCATGGGCTGATCCGGCTTTTCAACCAGTGCTTTTGCACGGGAATCATCACTGGCGACCGGCGGAGTCTGAACCTTGTCAGCTACGTCTTCACTACGCCCGTCACGACCTTTGGCGCCGGATGTCTGGTATGGAGACCTTCTGCGGCGTGGTTTGCGGGAAGGTGTTTCAGCGGGCTTATCCTGGGACGCGCTTTTCTGTGACTGATTGCCTGCTGACTGCTTCGGCGTTTCCTGCTGGCCAGCGGTCTGTTGTTTCAGGTCCTGCTGCCGCCCGGTCTGGTCTGCCCTGGGTTTTTGTGCACGCCTGCGAGTGGACTTTTTCCTGGTTGTCTTTTTCTTCCCGGATATCTTTTTGCTTTGTTGTTTTTGGTCTTCGCCAGGCTGCGATCGAGACGAGACTTTTTTCTTTTTCCCACCACGACGGCTCCGCGTTCTCTGTTCCCCGCCTTGACGTGGATCCCTGCGGCTTTGCTGACGCGTAGCCGTTGCCTTCTTCTTACTGGCTTTCTTTCGTGCCGGTGGCTTCTCTACTACCGGTTCTTCCTGTTCAGATCCAGAAAACAGCTTTGAAAAAAGTTGACCAAAGAATCCTGGCTTGGCTTTCTTTTCCGGCTCTGG
>Ga0316194_10000453_pt1 | contig 26029 bp, 27 predicted proteins | sample CroRivsedime1_MG_FD_204936 | JGI IMG/M metagenome (GOLD analysis project Ga0316194, IMG submission 204936) | Coastal sediment microbial communities from Maine, United States - Cross River sediment 1 | ecosystem: Environmental > Aquatic > Marine > Coastal > Sediment | place: USA: Maine...
AATTTGAAAGTGCTATCGGACATTGTTCTTCTCACTTTGTTAACCGGCCGACAATCACCCCGAGCCCGAACACCGTTAACAGGGTACTGGGCTTGGTGTGTTTCAGATCTTCGTTCAATGTGCTCAACCATGCCCTGGCATGGGTCGACACCGTATCGATCAATTCCTCGGCGTCAAACTCGGCGAGCATCGCTTTTAACGCGGACAGTTCCTCATCTGAAATATCGCTGTCAGCTTCCGCCTGCGGCGCTTCGTCAGGTGTATCAACCTTGCTCTTGGCCTGCTTTTTGCGGGACTTACGCTGTTGTTTCATATTATTCAGCTGCGATCCTATCTCTTGAATTTCTTCGTTTAAATCCGGTTTAGTCATCGTTTTATCGCCTCATACTGCCGCGTCGGGAGCTTCAGGAGTGGTGGTATCTTCTACATTATTAGAAAGCAGTACCGCAAGCCACAGGGTGCCCGGATTTCTTAACGCTAGAAATTTTAGGGCTATCGTCAGCGGCACGGAAAGTAACATGCCGACAGGGCCAAACAACCAGCCCCAGAAGACCATGGAAAGAAACACGACGAGCGTCGCCAGGCCTACTTCGTCACCCATCCAGACCGGTTCTACAAAATTACCCACGACGATATTTACCCCGAGATATAACGTGACAATCATCATCAATAATACCGGGTCGAGGCTTAACATCGCCAGTAGCAAAACCGGGAAAGCCGCAATAATAGAGCCAATCGTCGGAATAAAATTAAGCAAAAATGCCAGCAGTCCCCAGAGTACCGGATACTTGATACCCATTAAGGACAAGCCCAGCCAGATCAGAAACCCGGTTAACAGGCTGACCGCGGCCTTGATCTTGGTATAGGTGCTTAACAAGACTACGAGATCGGATAAGCTGTCGAGCTGCCCTTCTACTGCACTATGCCGCTGCTGATGCCAGGCCAGCTTCCGCTTGATCAGGTTTGCATCGGCCAGCATGAATATCACCGTAAAAACAATCAGCATGATATTGCTGAGAGCGCCCCCGATATTGCCGATAAAACGCTGAAAAAAACTACCGATTCTTTCCGGGTTGAGCAAATCTCTCAAACCGGACGCACTGACCTCGACACCGCGCGCGTCAAACCACGCCGAAACATTCGCAATCAGGGTCGAAAGCTCGGCCTGGTAGCCCGGCAGATCGGCGGTAAAGGCAGCACCCGCAGAACCTACAATAATGAAAACAGCGGCAAAAAATACGAGCATGACGGCCACTACAATAAAAAGCGACAGCCAGGTCGGAACGCCTCTACGCATCAGCGCTTCGACAGGCACCAGTAAGATAATGGTGATGAACACCGACAACAGAAACGGAACGACTATAGCAGACGCCAGTGTCGCGCCGCCAAGAACAACGACAACACTTGCGATCAGCAGTATTGAATTCCCTACACTGTTGCCTGCACCAGGTAAATCATCACTCATGAAATTTCTCTTTGCCAGGCGCCTTCATGCAGCAGCGGGGGTGGTAGTTGCTACATACTATCGATGATTGCTTTCTTTTTCGCCTTGTATTCTTCGGGGGTGATGTAGCCACCAGCGGCCAGCTTGTCCAGCTGGGCTATGCGTTGTTCCGGCGTTTGCGCCGCGGGGGCCGGAGCAGGAGCCGGGGCTGGAGCGGGTGCAGGCGCCGCCTGTCGTGATGAATTATAGGCCTGGCGTTCCTGCGCCTCGGTCTGGCGGTTCATATTACTAATGACCTTGGTTGCCAGCACACCGCCGATAAATGCACCTGCGTCGCTGGCAAGGGCGGGCGTAACCACACTTAAAGTAGCAACCAGCAAGGTAGCAGCGGTGCAGCTAACGAAGTTTGTTTTGATCGACATAAGATTTCTCCTCAACTATCTGGTAGTACAGGCACCAAAAACCATGAAACTGACATCCGGGCCTGATGAAGTAACGGTCATTTTTCCATCGGCTTTATCGATGCTGGCACTCCAGCCGCGGTGATTTTCGGTTCCCTGCAAAATGATCCGCTGTTCGGTTATCTCGGAATTTCTGATGGGAGAAACAACGTCGAGTCCGGTTTCATCGGTCGCGTGAATTTGCTGTTTCTTGAAATCGACAAACATGAACTGGGGTAGTTCGAAACTGTTAGCGCTGCCTTCACGACAGCCAGGGCCGTTTGTACAAGCGATCACATCGACCGCGGCGCACACCAGGTTTGACTTTCCGTCCAGACCAGCGGCCTGGCCAATAGCCGGCAGAAAAAAGGTCATAAAACCGATAACCTGCATTATCGAGGGCAATTTGTTGCGCATTAGATATCTCCTTTCCAGGGGTCATAACAAAACCACTGACCGGCTCGACAGATAGCCAGGGTTACAGATTCATTTTGCGGAGTCATTCTATCCATCATCACTATCCAGTTCCAGTCAAATGCCGAGGATATTGATATAGGTCAAACGTCTATTTCCCCGCTTCCGTAAGAGCATCAATCGATTGCGGTTTACACCGAAATTCGAGTTAAGTAGCAGGACAGAAACGATTGAATTCGACTTCCTTTAATCAGAAAGGTCGAAAACAGCCGACCGATCCACGGATCGGGCTCGACAGACTCAGGTTGAGGTCGAAGAATTTGACTACTCGGGGCTGCCTGTTAATTTTTTACCAAAATAACAATGCTGCACGACGGCGATGAGGATAGCCGTGGTCCAGCCAAACATGAGGATCCCGGTAGACGCCTGGAAGGATGCCAGCAAACGCCAGCTTTCATCGAGAACAATATCGCCGTAGCCCAGCGTGGTGAAGGTGACCATGGAAAAATAAAATGCCGGCTCTAGGCTCTGTATCTCACCCAGTAGTATGTAGGCGCTTGCCCAGAGCAACACTTCCGCTACCGAGACGGTAGCCATCACAATGACCACTTCGCCGACCAGGTAGGCACGCACCCGCAACAGTCGCGATCTCAATGGCCCCTGGTCCAGATGCAGCAGATGCATCACGAAAATCATCCCCAAAAGGTGCATGCCACAGGTCACCAGCAGCAGCAAAGCACCAAGAATACTGTTCATTACCATGTTCCGGCTCCTCTAACTACTACTGTAGTAATCCCTTCCAGTAATCGGTTCTTTCATTCATTTCGTCCTTCGTGCCAGCCGGCAGCAGCTCGACCGGGTTGCGATTGCCGCGGATTTCCCAGCCGCCGCCCAGCGACAGGTAAACCTGCACCAGGTTTGTGTTCACGCTGCCCTGCGTCGACGCGTACACGTCCTGCTGTTGCGCGTGATCGGTCAGGGTAGTCAGGAGTCTGTTGAACTGAATTTCTCCAGCTCGATACTGTATCGTTGCGGTATCCACCGCTCGTTGCGATGCCTTTACAGCCGTTTCGTAGGCGTCGAGTTGTTCATGTGATTTCAGGTAGGCGACAATAGAATTTTCAACGTCGCCCTGGGCCTGCACAACCGTATTGCGGTAATCGCTGAGCAGTTGCTGGAAGCGCGCGTCCTGCAGCCTGACATTGCTCCTCAGACGACCATAGTTAAAGATATTCCAGTTAAACCCGGCAGATAAATTCCAGGTCTGAAAATCGTTCTCGAACAGATCATCAGATTCTTCCGCGCTGGTGCCAATTGCACCGCCGAGAGAAAAACTCGGGTAGAGATCGGTAATGGCGACACCTATTTGCGCGCTTTGTGCGGCCAGCTGGCGTTCCGCTACGCGAATATCCGGCCGCCGGCGGATAATATCCTGCGGCATACCCAGCGCGATATTCGGCTTTACCGATGGAATTTCACCTTTATCATCCAGCAGGTAATTGAAACTCTGCGGCGGCTCGCCCAGCAGCACGGCCAGCGAGTTTTTTAACTGTTGCAGCGTTAACTCCAGCCCGATTCGGGTCGCTATGCTGTTAAACACCAGCGTCTCGGCCTGGTCGGCGTCCAGCTCGCTGACTTGACCGGCATCCAGCTTGGCCAGAGTAATGCGCAGGCTTTCCTGCTGGGCTTCGATGTTTGCATTCGCGACATCGATGCGACGCTGAAAAGTGCGAATCAGAATATAGTTTTGTGCGACCTGGGAAACCAGCGACACCAGGGCACCGTCATAACTGGCCACACTGGCATCGAGTTGGGCCGCGGAGGATTCCACCTGGCGGCTGAAACGACCCCAGATATCGGCCTCCCAGCTCAGATTGAAACCGAGACTGTATTCATTGAACGTTATCGCGGAGGCTTTCTGCCGCGAAAATTCACCGTCAACCGCCTGCTGTTGCGGATACTGGTTGCCGATAGCGATTGCCAGTTGTTGCTGTGCCTGCAGCACTCGAAGTGCGGCGGAGCGCAGGGTCAGGTTTTGTTGCAATGCACTGTCGACGAGCCAGTTGAGCTGAGGGTCATTAAATGTCGCTTCCCACCACCTGGCGCCAACCGCTGACTCGGTTGAAAAATACTGCCTGTCGATTTCGAGCCAGTCGGTTTCGACCACAGCGGCAGGCTCCTGGTAATCGGGTCCCAGCCGCACACAACCGGAGACGATCAGGGTTGACAACAGTGCGAAAGCAGAGACTTTCAGGATACGGCTCACTGATGCAGCCTCACTGCAGGGCTTTCGGTACTGCTGGCACCGATTTGTCAAGGTCGTCGCCAGCGGTATCGGTCATTACCAGCACCGAAGCGGTCGTCCCGACCCGCAGCGCGACGCCTTCGGGAAGCTCTCCCAGGTGAATGCGCACCGGCACCCGCTGGGCCAGGCGAATCCACTCGAAGGTCGGGCTGATATTGGGCAGCAGGTCATCCCCGGTACTGCCGTCGTCCTGTGCGATACCCCAGCCCAGGCTATCCACAGTGGCTTCAATCGGTTTATCCGGGTAGGACATCAGCGTAACGACGGCCTTGTCACCTGCGCCGATATCCTCGATATCGTTTTCCTTGAAATAAGCATCGATCCAGAAGCTGTCAACATCCACCAGTGCCAGCGCAGGCTGGTTGGCAACCGCCTGGCTGCCGAGTTGCAATTCGAGATTAGTAACATATCCGTTTACCGGCGCCCTGATCTCGGTGAACTCCAGGTTCAATTCCGCCTGCTCCACCGCCGCGCGTGCTTCGCGAATGCTGGCATTGGCATCGCCCGCCGCACCCAGATTGGCCCGGGTCTCTGCCAGGTCGGCTTGCGACTGGGCTAACGAGGCGCGCGCCTGCGCCAGGCTGGCGACCGCTCCCTTGCGTTGCTGCACCGAGACCTCGTAATTCGCCCTGGCGCGTTCTACCGACTTTATCGAGGTCGCCTTTTGCGGCAGCAACTCTTGCTGGCGCTCGTACTCGGCCTTGTTCTTTTCGATCGTGGAATCAGCTTGATTGATGGCGCTTTGCGCCTGCGACAATGAAGCTCGCGAGACTTCGACATACGCGAGAGCCGCCTCGACCTGCTGTTCCTGGCCCAGGTAGCTGTCCCCGGTTTTATCGTACTTCGCCTGTGCACTTTCCAGGTCGGCGCGAAAAGTCCGTGGATCGAGGGAGAACAACAAATCACCCGCCTTGACGAACTGGTTATCCTTTACCGCCAGCTTGACGATCGGAGCGGAGACTCGTGGTGTGATCTGTATTACCTCGGCCCGCACCTGGCCGTCCCGTGTCCAGGGGTTCACTACGTAGTCCCAGTATTTGAGTAATACCGCCGCTACCGCAATCAGAACAACCAGACCAGTCAGTAGATATTTAAAGAATACTTTCACCTGACTACGCTCCAATAACAAACGTCCCGATGAGGACGGTATAAATAATCATCAATGCCAGTGACACCAACGGTGGATAGAAAAAAAACTTCGTCAGGCGGTAACGATTGAGCAGGCGCGTCGTCACCAGTGCCGCCAGTATACCCACGAAAGCAGCGATTAGCATCGGCGGGAGATAAACCCCGCCAATGGCAAACTCATGAGGAACAGGTGTCAGCACGGTTATAAAAACTCCTTCATACAAAACGCTCCTGCTGCCAGGGAGCCCAGTCGATAGTAGCCGCGTTACCGACATAGTCAACCAACGCTGTCGACACTGCACGGTAGGCACCCAGCAGGCGATAGAAGCTTTCGGCATCGCGTTCACTGTAATGAGCGTCGGGTATATTGTCCACGACCTCCTGTATACGCGCTTCCAGAGCGTCCAGCGTGCGGTCCAGCCGTTCACGCAACACCTCCTGCTCCCCGGCAGCAGGGCTTTGCGCGAGCCGCTGAAAGGAAACCTGTATCCCGATTCGCCAGGCGCGCATGTCCTCGAGCAATTGTTCCACCAGAAAGGGGGCCTGCAGCTTTTCGCGTTCCCCCAGCAGTCGTTCCATGCGATAGCTGAGCAACTGCAGACTGGTCATCAGGGTCTGCACCTGCTCCATCGGGGTGCTGGACAGCGCCCAGTTGTCGAGGTGTGGCGCCCAGCTAGCGAGTTTAGTTGGCAACGTGGCAACTTCACGCGCATGAAACGCCTGTTTCCAGCGTTCAAGTCGAGTTGTACGATGGGCCGGATCCCAGCGCATGGTCGACATCAGGTATTCACTGCTGCGGAAGAAACGACCCAGCAGACGCACGAAGCGTCGCTCCGGACGCGGCGACCAGGGGAGATATGCGGTAGTCGCGTAAACCAGGAATATCAGCGGAAACATCATCGCCGTGTTGGCGACACTGAGGAAATTGTAGCTTTGCTGGTTGGAAATTGAGGCAATCGTGACAAACATGGCTAACCCTAATGCCCTGCCCAGCATTTGTTGGGGCTCCGAGTACAAATAGGTGATTGCGAAAGTCGCGGCAAAGATCATCAGGCCGAGGCCGATGAAGCTCGACAATGTCGGCATCAGGAATATATAGAGGATGCCGGCAAACAGAACACTGCCGGCGGCCGGTGCAACCAGTTTCGAAACCGAGAGCTGCGGCATGTTCGCGATGGCTATGCCCATTGAGCCGGCAAAGCTCACCAGGCCGGCCCCCCCGGGCAAATCATTAATATAAATCAGACCGAGCCAGGACATCCATATGATTGCCATGTAGCGGATAACGTTCGCCAGCCGGTCCAGGTCCGGCAGAAACAGCGCTGCCGGCAAGCGTGGTGGTGGGTCTACCGTGACAGTTGTTGTGCCAAATCCCTTGAGTTCGCTGACCGTTTCGAACAACGCGCGTGTCAACTGCTCAAGCTGCTGCATGTTCGATCGCGCGACCACAACAGTGGCCCGGTGGAAGTGGGGCAGGCTTCGCAACGCAGCTTTGTCAAAAGAAAGTTCTTGACTTTGTGGCACCCGCTGCGGGGCATGATCGTCCAGCATCTGGGCGACCTGCGCCAGGCGACCGTCAATTTCGACACCGAATGTCTCCAGATTTGGCAATAATCGCCTCAAATGCAGCGCTTCCACCTCGGCCAGGCTTTCACGCCAGCGCTCCAGGGCCTGCATCAGTTTAATCTGCTGTTGCTGATAACGCCGCCAGGGTCGCCGTAATTCCCAGACATCAGAGCTATCGATCTCCGCCGCATCCAGCAACTGGTCAAAGTTGGTTTTGGCCTGGACTCCGAGGGCACTCAGGCGCCGAACTTCCGGGACGTCCCCCTGCCCGTGCGCCAGGCCAAGGCAGGCCTGGTAAAACTGGTTTTGAGTGCAAGCCAGTTCGGTGGCAGCGGCGTTGAATGCGCTAATGCTGCGACTGGGCCAGAGAAAAATCGCCACCAGGCTGTATACCAGGATGCCGAGTCCTGTCTGCTGGGCACGCAACATCGCGGTATCGAAGGCGTTAACCGGATCCGGTCCCGCGTCAAAACAGATTACCAGGACTACGAAGCAGGACACCTGCCAGAAATAGGCATGCTTGCTGCCACTCATCATGTAGCAGCAAAAACCAGCGTAAACAGAAAGGGTCAGTATGAAGGCCCAACGCTCCTGCGCGAACAGTGCGATGAAGGTCAACGCCACCACCATTGCCATCAGCGTGCCGAACATGCGCAAGGCGGCCTTGTTCATCGATTGCCCGATCGAAGCCAGGCTGACGAATGCCACAGCGAATCCGGCCCAGTAGGGTCTGTCCCAGTCCTGGGACAGTGAAATGCCGTAAGCGATGGTCATCGCCAAAGCGACCTTGATGGATTCCTTCATTTTTCTGGAAAGCACTGGTTAGTAGCCTCTCAATTTCATGACATCAGGGAATAAGCGATATAACCCGCATAGATGGCCACCAGCAGACCACCCATGAGTCGTCCCAGCGTGCGCTTTTTTGACAGCGCCACAAACACGACCAGCAAGGCGGTGACCGCAACGTTAGTAATCACCGCCGTATTTAGCGCCAGGTCGAGCGGAATCGGCATGATCAGCGCGGTCGCGCCCAGTGTGAAAAAGATATTGAATATGTTCGAGCCGAGCACGTTGCCGAGTACCATACCGACGTCCTTGCGCCGCGCCGCGGCAATCGACGCGATCAGTTCCGGAAAGGACGTGCCCGGACCCACGATAACCAGGCCGATCACCCGCTCCGACATACCGAAGCTCTTGGCAATACCGCTAGCCCCGTCAACGATGAACTCACCGCCGAACACCAGCCCTGCCAGCCCGATGACGACATAAATGACGGCCTTCGACATCGCGTGAGGCGTCTCGCCATCATCCGTTTTGGCTACGCCGTGCTTGACCGCCTTGCCGTGATGAGAACTCGCCGCCGCGGCCTCGCCGTAAACATAGCGCATGAAAATCGCGAAAAAGAGCAGCATAACCACTCCACTGGACATGAAGATCTCGTGGTAATTGATGTGATCGAAATAAATCTGATTGCCACTAATGCCCACTACCACCGCGGCAATCAATGCCATGGGCAGATCTTTCGTGGCTGCATCGTTGCCGACTACTATCGGCGAGATCAGGCTGACAATACCGATAACGACGCAGATATTAAACAGGTTACTGCCGAGAATGTTGCCTAAAGCCAGGTCGGTATTGCCGTTCAGGGCGGAGTTGATATTAACGGTAAACTCGGGCATCGAAGTGCCAAAGGCAACAATCGTACTGCCGATGACCAGGGTCGGAATATTGTAATGTTTGGCAATCGCCGAACCCCCATCGACCAGAAAATGGGCGCCATACACCGCCAGGCCCATGCCCAGTAGAAGTAAAACTATATCCATACGCTGCTGCCGACAGTTTGGTTGTCAGACGTTAAGAGTTTAGCGCTTAACACAGGGTTTTTGCACATCAGTTTCAAGTCCGATGAAGGTCAACATGCGCTGCTCCTGGTAGGCGTAAAAGGGATTATGACGCAGGCGCAACATGTCGGCTGCAGCTACCTGTAACACTTTTCTCTCTCCTCTTAACGCACGGTTGCCGAGCCTGATACCCGGACTGGGGCCTGCCGACTCATCTCCGTACACTGGATCATCAGGCCGAAACGGCAATGCAACGTGCGCCAGCGAGTAGACTCTTTCGGGCCATGTCAGGTCCGTGTCGCAGACTTCAATGACGGAAGAGCCCGGCATTCTGCTGAACGCGACCATCGACCTGTCCGTTTCATCCTTGTTGCTTAACAGGGTGAACTTGAAGCTATGGTTCAGTCGTTCCCGCATGGGATCGATCCAGGCTGACGGATTTTCCACCATTATCGGTTCGATATCGGCGTAGCGGTTGATATCATACAATACCAGTTGATGCATATTCTGTTGCCTGGCAGCGTCCCCAGCGGGGATAGCAGGTAAACGCTTAAACAGATTATCGACCAGTGCCGGGGCCGTTACGGTGTCGTCAACCACCGACTGAAAAGCCAGAATGGGCGGCATGCGATCCAGTGTACCCGCTTTCTGCTGAGCGCTAATCTGTCGTTGAATTTGCTGCGTGATGCGATAGGCCTGCTCGCCGGCATTCAACGCAAACGAACCATATTTCCATGGGTCATACTCGGGCTGCAAGCCACTCCAGGCGAGCTTTTCGTGGCCCAGCAAACTACCCAGCGCCAGTTGCCACTTGGCCAGAAACGCGAGCTTGCTAATCCCGATTTCAGGTGACATCAGGATCAAACCATCGAGCGCTGCAAGGCCGTCGTCGGCCAGCGAATCCAGCGCGTAATTCACCGCCAACGCACCGCCATTGGAATAGCCAACGATATACAGGGGGCGATTAGCAGATTTGTCGCGCAACTCGTTCATAGCAAGGCGGACTGCGGCGGCCATGTCCTCCCATTTCACCTTGAGCAGACCCGAAGGCGCCTGCCCGTGTCCAGGAACCCTGAGACCAATCACGTAGCCACCGCGGCCGTTTAGCAACTGCCCTGTGCTGTGCAGACTGTAGGGCGAATCGGACATGCCGTGTAGCAGCAACACACCGAATTGCGGAGCGTCGGCTGGCAGCACAAAACTGTGGTTCCAGTTGGTCGGCCAACGTCCCGGGTCGGCAAGACTGTCACGGTGATAGCGGTTGTAAGCGCGCTTGTCTTTAGGGTCGATTTTGCGGTAAACCTCCTGCTCAAGCTGCGCGAACAGGCGCTCCTCCAGTTCGAGGTACTCGGCAAAATTTTTCACCGCGGAATCGGCGCTGAATTCCTCGTCGAGCACCGTGGTATGCCAGACACTGAGATCGGGGCGATTGTTAAGCTCAATCTCGACCAGGACAATGGCGAGAACAAGTGCTCCCAGCAAGCTCGACAACAGCATGCGAAGCAACCAGCGACCTGAGTGAAAGAGCCCCTTTATCATTTTGTCTCCGGCAAATTGGTGATAGAAACTGGAATTAACCAGATTTGGCATAACTGTCCCATCGATACCCCGCAGATGCAAGCCAGGCTGCAAGACCGAGATCGAGATATTTATTTAGGGCACGCGCCTTTCGAGCTGATACAGAAACAGTGATTACGCTAAAATGTTGAACTGGTCCCTGCAAACTAGAGTCGTATGATTATGCGCCAACATCCCTTTACCATTATTCTGCTATTGCTGGTGGCGAGTTGTTCTGGACGCACGCCAACCGTACCCCCTGTCAGTCACAGCGCCACGGTTCAAATCAACCAGAGCTATGATTCGTTGCCAAACTACAGTCGAATTTATTTCCAGGCTGGCAAGCGAATTGCTAAAACGGAACTCGACCGATGGACAACTTATTGTCGACTGCACGTCTACAACCCCGACATGGATGCCGATTATATAACATCTGTAGCAGCCGGAAAATTCGAGGTTGTAAGCGTTCGCAATCAAATCGAGGTAACCGAAAATTATTTCTCGAGCCCTGATTTCTACGCAACCCCGGGGTCCGGATTTTCCGTTTCAAAGGCATCCTGGAGAGGGGACCGGTTTATGGACAGGCTGCCAAGTTATTACCTTTACCGCGTGAACATGAAACTGGTATCACCCGACCAACCCGATGTGCAATCGCTAATATGTTCCAGAAAGTGGAGTACCTACGGCAACTACTATCCTGCATTGGACGAAATTCGACAGGCGCTGGGCAATTTAATCGAAATCACGCCATCGCCTACTGCGGGCATCGACGGCAGTAGCGTTTTGAGCTCAGCCAGCATTTAATCCGCCCGTTAAGGTTTAATCATTTCATCCAGCCAGTCCAGTTAACGGGCCGCATCATCGACCTTGACACCTTCAAATACAACCGTCATTCCCGCGTAAGCGGCCCCCAGCGCATGCTGGGTTGACGTATCGGAATCTTGTTACATGCCACCATTGCAAGATCCCCGCTTGCGCGGGGATGACTTCAAGAAGACACGGGAATGATGCCAAGGGGTACGGTAGATTCGGATTTATCGATTATGATCCCCGGGATATTTCGATAGTCAATTTTCTTCGTTTATAAGAAAATACCTGCCATTCACCGCAGAGTAGCTATCCATGCACTTCAGTATCCAGCTTTCAGCCTATTACCCCGATAAATCCTATGGTGGCGACCGGGTCTACCGGGACATGCTCGAACAGGCCCGCTGTGCCGATCGATATGGCTATGAATCGGTGAGCATCACCGAACATCACCTGATCAACATTTTGATGATGCCGGCACCACTGCAGTTTGCGGTCAAAATTGCCAGCCAGACGCAAAACATCAAGATCATCACCGCGGTATCGGTGTTGCCGCTGCACGATATGCGCATCCTCGCCGGCGAACTCGTCTGCGCCGATATTTTCACCGAGCAGCGGCTGATGGTCGGGGTCGGACGCGGTGCTTTTGGCTTCGAGATGGAGCGCATGGGTGTGCCGCTGGAAAGCAGCCGCGAAAAATTCGATGAATCGCTGAATGTGCTGCAGGCGCTGCTCGCCGAGGAAGAGGTTAGCTGGAACGGCAAATACTATCAATTCGATCCATTGACGATAATGCCGCGGCCGGTTAGCGATATTCCGATCATGATGGCGGTACTGATTCCCGAGGCGATTTACCACTGCACCAAACGCGGCTTCCATATTCAGACCACACCGCTTTCCGGAGATCATCAACACATGCTCGACCAGGTCAACGCTTTCAACCGTGGTAAGGCTGAACTGGGTGACGCGGCTGCGCAGCAGACCCTGTCGCTGTCACGGGTTACTTTTCTGTCCCATAGCAAAGCCGATCGCCAGCGCAAGATCCAGCTGGCGCATGATTACTACAGTCGCTTCGATAACGTGTTCACCGGGCCTGGCATCGTAGAGAATGGCATGATCAAACCACTACCGCGCAACATGACGGTCGAACAGACGGCTGAAAACCTGACCATTTGCACGCCGACAGAAATGATCGACAAACTTGCGCCTTACGCCGAAGCCGGGGTCGACCGATTTATCATGAACGTCAATTTCGGCGTCGAGCAGGCGGAGGTGCTGGAATCGATCCAGTGCTTTGCGGAAGAAGTCATGCCGCATTTCGCCGCAGCGCCGGCCGCGCAAGCGCAAGCGTCATAGGCTGCCATCATGGCCGCAGTAGACGTCAGTTATCGAATTGAGGGCCGGGGTCCTGCACTTTACCTGGTACATGGCATCGGTTCGCGCAAGACCACCTGGGACGAACTGATCGACGGCCTCAAGGATCAGTTCACCTGCGTCAGCTACGATCTGCGCGGCCACGGTGACAGTCCGATTCCACCCACACCCTACACGCTCGATGACCTGGTCGATGATCTCGAAGCCTTACGCCAGAAACTCGGCCACGACAGGATTCATGTCGCTGGACATTCGCTGGGCGGCATGATCGGCCCGGCCTACGCGCATGCCTATCCCGAACATACGCTCAGTGTCGGCCTGCTCAGCACCGCCGCCGGACGTAGCGAGGATGATCGCGCGAAGCTGCAAGCGGTCGGCGATGCGATGGAGCAAAACGGCATCGCCGAAACCCTCGGCACCTTTGTCGCGCGCTGGTTCACCGACGCGTTCATGGCAGCCCATCCGGACCAGATTGAAGCGCGCCTGCAACAGGTCGAAGACACGCCGGCCGACGTTTTCCTGAGCGTGTTCTGGATTTACGCCACCACCGAAATGGCGCCCTGGTTGCACGAAATCCATTGCCCCTGCCTCGTGCTCACCGGTGAATTCGACGGCGGCTGTAATCCGCGTCTGAATGAATTCATTCACGGCGAGCTACCCGATTCACAGCTGGTCATCCTCGAAGGACTCAAACATTCGTTGATGATCGAAGCCAGTGACCGGGTTCTCCCCCACTTGCGGGAATTTCTATTAGAACAGGGCGCGGACTGATACTCTCCGCGCCATGGAATTCAACAACCTGAAAGCGGCCCTGTTCGTGGTCATCGCGATGTCGCTGATCACCACCAACGACGCCATCGTGAAGCATATCACCCAGGTGTTTAACGTTGGCCAGATCATTTTTTTGCGCGGCGCCCTGATCTGCGTAATCTTCGCCATCGTGATGCGCCTGCGCAGGCAACCTGTTTTCAACCGCCAGACATTGCACCGCTGGAACCTGCTGCGCGGTCTGTTTGAACTCGCGGCAACACTGATGTTCATGACCGGCCTGTCATTACTGCCGATCGCAGTCGCGTCCACGCTCGGTTTTTCATCCCCTATATTCCTGGCGCTGCTGGCCGGGGTAATACTCAAGGAAGAAGTCGGCCTGGAACGCTGGATCATAATCCTGGTTGGATTCGGTGGCGTCATGCTGATTACCAATCCGTTTGCCGAATCTACCTCGTGGGCGATGGTATTCCCGATTATCTGTGCGTTTTTTGTTGCCCTGCGCGACATCGCCATCCGTTACGTACCGCATAATATCCCCTCCTCGCAAGTTGCATTTACCAATGCCTGGATCGTTATGCTCGGCGGTGGGATCTATTCTATCTTCCAGGGCTGGGGCGAAGCGGACCTGCAATGGTACCTGTGGTTCATCGGCGTCGGCGGCGCACTTTACTGTGGATACCTGTTTCTGATTATCGGTAGCCGTCTGGGTGAACTTTCCTTCATCAGCCCGTTCAAATACATCAGTATCCTGATCGCGCTCATCTACGGCTACCTGATCTGGGGTGACCGGCCAACCCTGACCATGCTGGGGGGCGCCCTGATTATCGTGCTTTCGGGTATCATCCTGCTAACCACTGAAAAACGCAGAAACCGCATCAAAACACTGGCACCCCAGGGGCAATAGTTCATGTCATCTCAGCAACCACTCCACACTGCAGGCTGTGCCAGCGATGCCGTAATCGACTGGATATTTTCCGCGGGTCGTCGAATCGAGAGCACCAATAAGTTCGTCCACCAACTCGCGCACCAGTTGAATGATCATGGCGCGTCGATAGACCGTCTACTGCTGTCGCTACTGACGCTCAACCCGCAACTGATCGGCACCTCGGAAACCTGGCTGAAGTCGACCGACACGACTACACCCGTCAATGCATCGCACGGTGTGCGCGACACCGACCGTTTCATCGGCAGTCCTTTACAGGCGATTTACGAAACCCATAAACGCGTGCGCCGGCGACTGGATAATCTGCCGGAGGACGCGCATCGTGCCTATACCGAACTGGCGGAAGATGGCTTTACCGATTACCTGGCATTACCGGTGCTGTTCGGCGAGGTCGCCCAGCCCGGCGCCGCGATCATCATCTGCACCAAACAGGAAGGCGGTTTCAGCGACCAGGAAATCGAGAGTTTTCGGCAGATACGGGATTACCTGGCGCCGGTACTCGAAGTGCATGCCTTGCGGCACATATCGCGTTCGCTGATGAATACCTATGTCGGTAAACGCACCAGCGAAAAGGTCCTCGCCGGCATGGTCAAGCGCGGTGACGCGGACGTGATCAACGCGGCATTGTGGTATAGCGATCTGCGCCATTTCACCCACCTGACGGAGACCATGCCCGCACAACAGATTCTCGAAATGCTGAACGAGTATTTTGAATTCGTCTCGGCGGCGGTCACCGCCCGTGGCGGCGAGATCCTGCGCTTCATCGGTGATGCGATGCTGATCGTCTTTCCGATTGACGACAATATGTGCGAACAAAGTGCCTGCAATGCAGCCATCGATGCCGCCATCGATGCCCACAACACGCTGGAGAGTCTCAACCACCGGCGCCGCCGGCACGGCCAGCCGATAATAGAATTTGGCGTCGGACTGAATGTCGGTGAAGTTATTTACGGTAATGTCGGTGCCCCCGACCGACTCGACTTCACCGTCATGGGCCCTGCGGTCAACCGTACCGCGCGCCTGGAATCACTGACCAAGGAACTGGACTGCGATATCCTGTTCTCAGAGAAATTCTCCGCATTGATCGAAACGCCTTCGGAGTTTCTGGGGAATCATGAAATGAAAGGGATCGCCGAGCCACAGGCTGTGTACGCCTTGTGCAAGACCTGACCAGCCTGCTATTCGGGGTTCCTGTCTGTCAGGCGCCTGGCCGATCGTTGGTGATCAATTATCCACGGCCACGGCAATCACAAACAGGACCGCGTAATCCTGCTTGTTACATCCCTCGACCTCGGGCATCGGTGCGCCGGGCCTGACTCGAAACGCGGTCTGGTCAGCACTGGCCGGAGAACAGCTATTACTACCCGCAATCGGCGTGTACCGCGCGGAGCGGCAGGGTAAATGCGTTACGTCGTAAAGTTTTGCTCCCTTGTCGAGTTCCCAGCGTCGTTCGCCATTCTCGTCCGCGGGATGCACGGTCAGTACCGCCATCATCTCGCGATCACCGGTGACAATATATTTGCCGGGCGGGATCGGGAAATCCGGTTGCTCCATAATCAATCCGTTTTCTTCCAGCCACCAGTCCCCCTGATCGAACTTCCACTGTGCCGGCGCGACGCCGCCATCAGCCTGCAACTGGTCATAGTTTTTCAGCCGCACGCCGCGCGGGCCGGGGTCCTTGCTCCACAGCCCCCAGGACTGCGCACCTTTCCCTGAGCTGGCATTGGGATCGCCCAGGGCCGCGATAAACTGTGTCGGTATTCTTTTGAACGTGGTCTCAGGCTGGCTCGTGGCCTGTACCGACTGCGCCGAGATGGCAACCATGAGAAATAATCCCAGTGCCGGAATCCTGCCTTTCTTCAGGCCCAGCGTCTCAACGATATGATGTAAAACGTTACTTAGGCTAACTGCTCCGGGATCTGACTTCATCTGTAGTTTTCTCGCTATCGGTTATTACCATGCTGGACACGACTTATTACGTATTCATTGTCACTTCGGATCACATCACAACCCGGTAACGCTGTCCGAGTAGCGCAACTTCAAGACTACTTTCGACTGTTGCGAATTGCGGCTTGAGATATGCGATGGCGAGGTTTTTCTGCACGCGGAAACCCCCACGGATAACCACCACTCATGCCTGCGATTTCATTTCCTTATACCTCGTTTGCGATCAGGCAGTTCACTGGCGTTTCATTTAGCCAGGCGCGCTTTGCGCCTTCAATTTGCGTTTTTTGACAAATTGTTGATGCGATTCCACGGTGCCATCATTGAACGAACCAGCCCACTTATCACAGGGAATTTCGAGGCCGCCATAATTGCATTCGAAAAAACGATGGTGCATCTGGTGATGAAAAGTGCCCAGTGCGAGCCTGTTCTTACCGTCGACAACCAATCCCTCGTAACCGGTATGCGTCGTCGCCGCGGTCAGCGTGTAGTGCTGCAAGTGGTAGATGATCAGCAACGGATTGGCCGGTATCACAAAGTGGATCAGGACCGACCCCAGGTAAATGATGTGTTCGACCGGGTGCATCGACAGGCCGGACCAGGGTCCGACGTTGATATTGCGATGATGCAGGTAATGCACATGTCGATACAGCGGCGGCCAGTGAATCAACCGATGGATCAGGTAAAAATAAAGTGTCTCCCAGATCGGTATCAGGAATATCAGCAGAAGCAGCCAGCCGGCCTGTTGCGGCCAGAGCAATGCGGGCGCGTAACCGTTCGCCAGTGCCCACATCATTAGCGCCTCGTAGACAGTCCAGACGGTGACGCCGCTGGCGCAACTCCAGAACATGTTGTCCAGCACCTGGTTGTTGAAAGTAAAAACACGGTTGTTCTTCGCAAATGGCCTGGCATCGTAGCGGCGATCTTCACCCTGTTTTTTGTAGACGTAGAAGTAAAGATGCAACCCGCCGGCGACAATACACATCAGGGCCAGGTTTCTGACGAAAATCTGTGCAATCCAGTCGAACTGGAAAACCTGGCAACGCACCAGCGCGGGCGAGAAAAAGAACCATGAAATCAGGGCCAGCGTCAAAACGATCAGATTCTCCGAAAGCGGGAACCAGCCACGCACAAACCATTTCACAATCGCGGCGGGGCTGAAGGGCCGGCTAAACAGCGGCGATACCTGGATCGGCACGTCAGGGCGATAGTTCCACTGCTGCTTCTTTTTACGCACAGCAGCCGTGGCAGACTCAACATTGTTTTTCGGGTCAGTCATCGTTTTACCTGCTCCTGAAACCGGGCAACGGAATCTACAGGAGACGAAGTTATTAATTTATTGCCAATATCAAGTGAATCCATCGACAGCAAGAAACCTGGATAAAATCTTGATTGAAGGCAGGTTATTCCAAATATCCAGCGATATACAAAAGAAAATATTTACGTTATAAATCAATTTTTTAATGTATCTCGATGTTCAATCAATTACCACCACCGAAAGCCTTACCTGCCGGTATGGTCATAACCTCAGGGAAACACAATGCCAGGTGCGACCTTAACTAAAAATGAATTTTCCGAAATCGTCGGGAAATACGATCCGATAGCGGTCCGCTCCCATTCGATCAATACCCGCTGTTACACCGATCCGGGGTTTCTCGAGATCGAGCGGGAGCAGGTTTTTCATCGCAGTTGGCAATTCCTGTGCCACGAAGAGAAACTGCGCGAGCCGGGCAGCTTTATGACGATGAACGTCGAGGGTCAGCCCATCGTTGCGCTGCGCAATCGGGATGGCGAACTGCGGGCATATTACAACGTCTGCAAGCATCGCGGGCATGAGCTTTTATCGGGCGAGGGTCAAATCAAACGCATCACCTGCCCCTACCATGCCTGGACCTACGATCTCGACGGCGCACTCGTCACGGCACCTCGCTCAGAGCATCTCGAGGGTTTCGATCAGAAGGAAATATGTCTGAGCCAGGTGCAGGTAGAAATATTCTGTCACCTGGTTTTCGTCAACCTGGATCCCGACGCTGAGGCCCTGGCGAAGCAATCGGGAGAACTGGCGAGCGAAATCATGCAGTATGCCCCGGACCTGGCGAACCTGACTTTTGCCACCCGCCTGACCTATCGTATCAAGGCCAACTGGAAAGCCGTGGTGGACAACTTTCTGGAGTGTTATCACTGCCCGGTCGCGCATAAGGGCTTCAGCTCAATGATCGACATGGATACCTACAAGGTTAAAACCCACGGCATTTACTCAAGCCACATGGCCAGGGCTAAACTCGGCGACAACAGTGCTTACAGTATCGCCGATGCGACCGTTACCGATCACGCGGTCTGGTTTTTATGGCCTAACACAACCCTGATGCGTTACCCCGGTCGTGGCAATTTCATGGTGTGGCGTTTTTACCCGATCAGTACAGAAGAAACCTGGGAAGAATTTGATTTCTTCTTTGAAACTGCCGCCCCGGACGCAACCGAAAAAGAAGCGCTGCGCTTCATCGATGAAGTGCTGCAACCCGAGGATATCGCTCTGGTCGAAAGCGTGCAGCGCGGTATGAATACTCCCGCGTTCAATTCGGGGCGCTACATGGTGGACGTCAAAGGCAGCGGCGCCAGCGAACACGCCGTGCATCATTTCCATGGCCTCATGCTCGAAGCCTACAAACGTGCCAGCGAGGCGGCAACATGAGCCATATACTCGAAGGTAAAACGGCTTTTGTCACCGGCGGCACCGGGGGTATCGGCAGTGCTATTTGCGCACGCTTTGCGCGCGAGGGAGCACAGGTCATCGCCGCAGACCTGGCAGCACCGGCAGAACTGCCCGAGCGGGTCGAGTTCATCGCTTACGATGTTACCGATGAAAACATCTGCCGGAACACTTTCGACGAGCTAGCCGCACGCTGGGACAAACTCGATATCCTGGTCAACGCGGCCGGCATCGAAATCGAGAAGACCATCGAAGACACCACGCTCGAAGAATGGAACCGCATCTTTGCGATCAATGTTACCGGCATGTTTCTGACCTCGAAATACGCCTTGCCCCTGGTCAGAAAATCGGCGGCGGCCAGCATCATCAACTTCGGCTCCTACGATGGTTACATCGCCGATCCGGGGCTTGCCGCCTACTGCGCAACCAAGGGCGCGGTGCACGCGCTGACCCGCGCCATGGCCTGCGATCATGGTCCCGAGGGAATTCGCGTCAACGCGATATGCCCGGGTTATGTCGACACCCCGATGCTGCAGAGTTTCTTCGGCGAATCCGGTGATATCGAATCACTCAAGAAAGCCGTCCGCGACGTGCATCCGACGCGCACCTACGGTACCCCTGAAGATGTTGCCAACCTGGTCAACTGGCTTGCATCCGATGAAGCCCGCTACGCCTCGGGACAACTCTGGGTGCTGGATGGAGGCCTGAGCGCCCAGGTCCAGCAGATGAATTTATGAACAGGCTGCAACACAAGACCGCCCTGGTAACCGGTGGACGCCAGGGCATCGGCCGCGCCATTGCCGACCGCTTTGTCAACGAGGGTGCGCGGGTCATGACCTGTGGTCGCGGTCCGCGGCCCGATGACCTGCCGCCGGATATACTCTGGCAAAGCGCAGACGTATCCGCGAAAGCGGATGTCGACAGGTTGACCGATGCCGTAGTCACAGAGTTTGGCGAACTGGCCATCCTGGTTAACAACGCCGGCGTTCAGATCGAGAAAACCATCGTCGAGACCACGGATCAGGACTGGAATCTGCTGATGGGCGTCAACGCAAAAGGCGTATTCATGCTGTGCCGCAACCTGATCCCGGTCATGGCAAGTGGCGGCTCGATTATCAATATCGGCTCTATTTCAGCATCTACCGCCGATCCGGGCCTTGCTTTATACAATGCATCGAAAGCCTTCGTGCAGGGATTGACCCGCTCGATTGCCGTCGATCACGGTCCGGCTATCCGTTGTAATGCGATCAGCCCCGGCTGGATCATGACCGGTATGGCAGACGCGGCCTTTGCGGTCGCCAATGATCCCGCTGCAGCGAAGCAAGACGCGCTGGCACGCCACCCGGCCGGACGCTTTGGTGAACCAGGCGATATCGCCAGCCTGGCAACCTGGCTCGCCTCCGCTGAAGCCGGATTTGCCACCGGCCAGTGCTACACCCTCGACGGCGGCATGACCGCCGCATCCCCACTTAATCCAGGATTGTTCTAGAATAGTTAACTAGATGTGAGCGGTTGCGCGAGAAAATACGCAACCATCTCTTTTGCCGGCTATAAATAGCGGCTATTTCTGTTCAGGATAAGCGGATGTCTATCGACACAGACGAAATCACCTTAATACTTTCGGGGGTAAAGATCCTGCAGGATCTTGATGTCGAAATTATCCGTGATATTGCCGCCCACACCCAGGTCGCAAGATTCAACAAGGGCGAAATGGTCATCCAGGCCGGTGAAATGGGCCGACGCATTTACTTTATCTTCGAAGGTAAGGTGGAAGTCCAGATCCCCGACATCCAGGGCGATATCAAGCGCCGGATCTTACTCAAAAAGGGCGAAGTGGTTGGTGAAATTTCACTGCTGATCAACTCGAACTACTCGGCTGACATCGAAGCGCTGACGAAAACCACCGCATTTTATCTCGATCGCGATCACTTCAAGGAATTGATCGAAAAGCATCCGGACTTCGCCGAAGTCATGTCACAGCTGATGACCAGCCGCATGGCACAAAACGGCGGTATCAACCGCGTCGGCAAGTACGAGCTGCGCGGCAAGCTCGGCGAGGGCAACATGGCCACCGTGTTCAACGCCTGGGACCCGGAGCTGGAGCGTGAAGTCGCGATCAAAATGCTGAAATACAAGCTCGCCTTTAACGACAGGTTTCGCGACAGTTTCGAACGCGAAGCCAGAACGATTGCCAGTCTGAATCATCCGAATATCGTCAGCGTATTCGAAGTCATCGACGAGTTTTCCACCCGTTTCATCGTCATGGAAAAACTGCACGGGCAGGACCTGTCCGCGATTCTGAAAGAAAAGGGTGCGTTCAGCATCGCCGAGACCCGTGAAATTCTTTCGCAGGTTGCGAGTGCCCTGCAATACGCGCACAACCACGGCGAAACCGGTATCGTGCATCGGGATATCAAGCCATCGAACATCGTTATCGATGCATACGGTAATATCAAACTTTCCGATTTCGGTATCGCCAGCCCGCCACAGGACAAGGACGTTAATATCGAGGGCACGCCTTCGTACCTGGCGCCCGAAATTATCAATGGTGACCTGCTCGATGGCCGGGCCGATATTTACGCGCTGGGGGTTATGGCCTTTCACATGCTGACCACGAGTTGCCCATTCAGCGCCTCGACCCTGGCCAAGTTACTGAAGATGCAGGTCAATCAGACGCCACCCGATATCCGTAACGCCTGCCCTGCTATCGATGAGGATCTTGCCGGGTTTATCGAAAGTGCGCTGTCCAAAGACCCCAACGATCGTATTTCAGACTGGGCAGAAATCAACAGGATTCTAAAACCGGCCGGCCAGTTCAAGCTGGCACTCGATCCCGATGAGCTGGCAGTGATTATCCGCTTTCGCGATACCTCCTACCAGCAATCGGCCAGTTTCATCAACGCGATGCAAAGGCTGTTAAAGGAAGAGAAAATCAATCATCAAATCGACATGCATCGCGGCAGCGACAAAGACGATTAACGCAACATCCAGTAGCCAAAAAATAGTGTCATCCCCGCGCAAACGGGGATCTCACCGAAGTGGCGCCTTAGCAAGATTCCCGCTTTCGCGGGAATGACTAAGAAGTCGCGGGGTCAAGCCGCGATATGACAATGATCCGACAATGGAGGCCAGTTTCACTCCCAGACGTTGGCCTTCTCTTCAAATCCGTCGCGACGAGCACCGATAATGCAAAACCGGTGTTTGCTCGGCGCCTCCATTACCGTCCAGCGTTCCATTATCTCGACCACGGTCGCACCCAGTGCTTCGAGTCGTTTCACTTCGGCGACGATATCGTCGGTTTCGATATCGATGTGAATCCGACTGGGATGTTCGACCTGCTGCAAAATTATATGTGGATCAGCAGGATCGCTGCGCACATCTATATAACGCCCCGCTTCATTGGGCGACTCCGCTCTGCCGCCCAGCGCCGCGGCCCAGAATTCCGCCTCGCGTCCCAGATCATCGGTCTGACAATCGACAATGACGCTACCCAGTCGACTCTTATGCATGGAATCTCCTCCGTTTCAACAATTCGATTTATCGCGTCAGGCTATTCAAGCCCGTATTTCCTCAACCCGTCGAGGTAGGGATCCAGTCCGCCAGAGTGTTTTGTCGGCAGATTTGTTTCAAGAAAACCGATCGACAGATCGGATTTAGCTTCCCTGGCAAGGGCAAGGGACTGCTTCGCCTCGTCAACCCGCCCGAGATTAGCCAACGTGGCAGCCTTGACGGCATGCGGCCAGTAACCGGTCGCATTCGGAATCTGCAAGGTTTTATTGGCCCATTCCAGCGCCGCTTCGTATTCTTCACTGAGGATAAAGTTGAGAGCATGCACAACCGTGAACGCCCACATCATCGGGTCGCACGGACCGCGCTGGAAAACTCCGCCAGGATCGCATCGCCCGCATAGCGCAGGACCTTGCCGCCTGTATTTGCGATCTGCTGACTGGCGTAATCCAGCACCTCCATGACCTGGTGGTGCGTGCCTTCCTCGTCGCCACCGGTCAGGCGCGAATATCCAGCGACATCAGTATAAAGAATCGTGGTCAGCTTTCGATTGAGTGGCTCTGATGGCATCAATTTCCCTGAAATTGCAGCAGCGTTGCTCGGATCAAAAATCAGTATAAAGAGGGCTAATTCGATGTCCAGCCAAAATGGTTAAAGTCTGGGTGATGTTTCGAGTACTATTGGCAACAATTCAAGCATCGATCCTGGAACTGAAATCAACACAACGGACGACCCCATACGTCGGAAAACAGCCGGGATTCTGATTCTTCTGATGATTATCATCACCACCCTCGCGGGGCTGAATTTTTTCGATTCCGGCTCGACTCCCTTATGGTTTGCCGGAATCGCCTCCTGGCTGGCGGCATTGCTGCTGTTTGTCGACACTTCTCGCGTACTCAAAATCCAGGTATCACTCATTTTGCTGATTGGCCTCGCCATGATCGTCTATGCTCGTCGACAGTCAGTCGTGATCGATACTAATGCATTGGTCAGCGCGAACACCGGCTTGATGACGATGATCGCGGCGGTCGGTTTCCTGCGCCTGGTGGTGATCCCTGAAACCGAGCAGGCAGAAACTCTGCCGATCGGCAGGAAGGCATTTCTGCAAACGATCCTGGGACTCAGTATCTCGAGTTCGATTATTAATATTTCTGCACCGATCCTGATTTCTGATCGTATCCATCACCAGCGCCCACTGGACCGCTTCACCGCGCAGACCTTTACCCGGATATTCTGCGGGGTGTCCACCTGGTCGCCCTTTTTCGCCGCGATGGCGGTGGTGTTGACCTATGTCAACGATGCGAGCCTGTTGTGGATCATCGTTGCCGGATTTCCCTTCATGTTAATCGGGTTTATCGGCGTTTACCTCGAAGCTCGCATCCGTTATCCCACAGCCGTGGAATCTTTTGTCGGCTACCCCACCCACCTCAGCGCGCTGATGGTTCCCGCCATTTTGATCGTCACCGTGGTGGGGATGTCGCAGCTGCTGCCGACTACCCCGATCCTGGTGCTGATCGCAATCAGTGCGTTACTGGTAACCGGTTCGGTGCTCATCCTGCGGCATGGAGTAAAGGGATCGCTGCAACGCTTCAAAACCCACGTGACCAGGGGTTTGCCCGGAATCGTCAACGAACTCTGTCTGTTCCTCGCGGCGGGAGTACTCGCCGGCGGCATCTCGGCGCTGATCATGCACGGCGTCTTCGAGAATCCCTTCAACCAGTTTGATGCCATCACGGCCGCAGAAGTACTGGCCATCATGTTATTGTGCGCATTCTGCGGGATTCACCCGATAATCCTGATATCGAGTTTCGCGCCGATGATCATGACATTGAACCCGAATCCCAACCTGCTCGCGGCAACTTTCCTGTTCGCCTGGCATCTCGGCACCTGCTCGAATCCCCTGTCCGGCACGACCCTGGTGTTTCAGGGCCGTTACGGCATCCCGAGCTGGAAACTGGCTTTCTGGAACTGGCCCTATGCAATCGTGATGCTAATCGTCGGTTCCGTATGGTTGCAGCTCGTAGCTGATATTTTCCCCTGATATCACTCGACTATCAGTGCAACAGGATCTGGACAGTTGCGCTTGAAAAACTCGAGTTCTGCCGGCCGCACGACACCCGGGTAATCACCCCGATAACCCTGCATATCCTCGATTAACTGAAAATGCAGATGAGGTGACCAATTGCCGTTCACCGGCCGCGGGCCGAATTCTCCAATTTGGTCTCCCGCTGAAACCGCCTTGCCATCGTGTAACCCTGCCAGCGAAGACTCACTCAAATGGCCATAAAGGGTATGGAACTCAACATCGTCAAGCCGGTGGCGCAGAATAATGACCGGACCATAATCGCCCGACACCTGCCGATTGGCAAAACTTTGCACTTCCCCATCAAGCGGAGCATATATCGCCGTGCCCGCGGGCATGAACACATCGACGCCGATATGGATCGAACGTTCCGCGTCTCCCTGAAATAGATCGGTGTTTTTGTACATGCCCCGGTTTTCGAGGTAACCGCCGACCCCAGCGATTGCTCCGGCAGCGGCAAGCTTGCACAGAATTGCCGCATCGAGTTCGACTTCGCTGAGGCCGTCGAACTCGTGGTTCGCGGTCGACAGATCCATCTGCAGCGTATTACTCGCGGTTAACGCCGGGTCAAACATGGGCGCGAACGCGCTGCGATTGTTTTTTATGAAAGTATCAAGCTTCATTTGAAATTCTCATCGTTCACGCCAGCGTCAGAATACCAAAATTCACGGCCCGCCAACCACACTATCATTCCCGCACCTATGCACGTCATTCCCGCACAAGCGGGAATCTTATAACAAGCCACCCTTGCAAGATCCCCGCTTGCGCGGGGATGACTATAAAACTGCGCGGGGATGACTGGAAAAGGAGCGAGGATGACGGTAGAACCGGGCGGGAACGAGGCCCTGTGGCGCTATTTCCACGCAAAATGCGGTTGTTCATAGTGTGCGACACGGGTACTTCTGCCAAGCAGCGCAACCTCGCGGAACTGGTAAGCGATGGCGGCACTGGGTGCGGCAAACCATTCATCGCCGAGCGGCATTTTCAGCACCGGGTGTTCACTCTCGGCGATTGTTTCGAGTATTGGTACGTTATCACGCATGAGTTCCTTTACCGGTATACGGTGGATTTGATCTACTTCGCCGGGATTTGGCTTCAACTCGACATTGCTACCACCCCAGACCACGATCGGTGTAATGACGTAGCCCGAGCGTGTCGCGTAATCATCGAGCCGACCGAGCACACTGCTCGAATC
>Ga0316194_10000455_pt1 | contig 26007 bp, 30 predicted proteins | sample CroRivsedime1_MG_FD_204936 | JGI IMG/M metagenome (GOLD analysis project Ga0316194, IMG submission 204936) | Coastal sediment microbial communities from Maine, United States - Cross River sediment 1 | ecosystem: Environmental > Aquatic > Marine > Coastal > Sediment | place: USA: Maine...
ATCAATGTCCCCCATTTTCTGACCATTTCCAGCGATCGACATGGAATTGAGGAAAACCGGTCAGTTCATGTCAGGGAACTGGGCAAATAACTCCCAGTTATTCGGTCGGTTAACTCAGCCTAACGTCCGTTAGGGATTGCGACACATTTGAGAAATAGGTATCCTATAGGGGAGAGTGGAGGAGTGTATCCGCCACGTTTGTTGAAGGGGACTAGAAATGAGAGATTTCGGAAGTGGCTGGACTGGCCTTAAGGAATATGCGATTAAAGTTGGTGTATGTGCAGTGGACGATACCGACGACGCGGCAGCCAGTAAGATTAAGTTGGTTGTTCAAGGGACTCTTCCAGAGGAGCCGGAGGTTGTAGATGAGTCAGGTACAGATAGCGACTCTGAAACCGAAGCATGAGGCGATGATTGATTGGCTCCTGGCGAATCCGGGAGCTAAGAATCTAAATCCGCTGTGTGCGTTGATGAATGTCAGTAGAAGCTGGCTTTCTATAGTAATGCGCTCTGATGTGTTTCAGGAGGAATACGCCAAGAGACGGCAAAGCCACAGCGAAGAGCTGACGAAGCAGCTTGTTGAGAAGCAACTGAAGGTTACACTAAAGGCTCTTGATAAGTGTGACGAGTATCTCGATGACGACGATGAGGTCGATCTTCGGGGTGCTCTAGACGTCGCGGATCGAACTGCGAAGCATTTGGGATTCTCACCTATGAATGGGCCTGGCCCCTTCATGGAGGAAACCAGAGAGCGTGTGGTGACGACGGTCGACAGTGGTACTCTGCGGGAAGCAAGAGAGACCATTAAAAGGGTAACGCATGGCACGGTTGCAGAGAATACATAATGTCAGCACAGTCGAGATCCTCGATGGAGTTCCGCCATTCGTTAAGAAGCGAAGAAGGCGGGGACGGAAAGGAGTCGGTCTCCGCTATGAAGCGAAGGTGCAACGGCATTTCCTCGACAGATTTGGTTATGAATACATCCCCGGACCTTGGTTTAAGTACACGGTTCGGGACAGGCCGAAGGTCGTTAATTACGCGCAGCCAGATGGGTTACTCGTCGAGAGTCGCCGGGGAACGGTTACGATTGTCGAGATCAAATACAACCATTGTGCAGAGAGTTATTTCCAGCTTGTCGATAAGTATCTCCCGCTTGTGGAAACGCTTTTTGACAAGTCGATTTGGACTTTCCCCATGGTGGAGGTTGTTAAATGGTACGACAGGGATACGTCTTATCCGACAAGTATTCGTCTCAGGGATGACATTGCGAAGTGCTCTCCAAATGAAATCGGAGTGCACATCTGTAGACCAGACAGGAGGTAATCATGGCTGATATGAAGCCACATGTGCCCGCAAAGGTGAAGTCGCCCATACTGGAGAAAGCAAAGGAACGTGGGCATGGGCCAGGAGGTCCACATACGCCGGGCGCGAAAGCAAAGCGAGCTAAGAAAAAAGGACAGATCAAAGACGGCTCGGCAGAAGGGCATAAATTAACGGGAACTAATCAATGACAGATCAGATTCCTGTTGATCCGATTGAGGCTGTGAAGCTGGGTGCTGTTGACTCCATCTTCTATGGCCACTATTTCTTTCCTGAAGTCACGCGACAAGGAAGTCCGGACTTTCATCGGGATATATGGAACTTGTTCGAAACCCCCGAGCATCGTTTCAGTAATGTGGAAATATTTAGGGGTGGAGCCAAAACGACTATTGCTAGGCTCTTTATGTCGAAAAGAATCGCATATGGAATTTCTCACACCATCTTGTTCATTGGTAAATCCGAGGGTCACGCGGCAAGAAGCGTGGACTGGATTATGCAACAGGTCGAGTATAACTCCACCTGGGCGCAGACCTTTGGACTTAGAAAGGGAAAGAAATGGACGGCCACAGACTGTGAAATTTATCACGGGACTGACAGCTACCCAATACGCATTATGGCACTCGGTATCACCGGAAGTGTTCGAGGAATCAATGTTGGTTCTTTCCGGCCAGATTTGATTGTAGTTGATGATCCGTGCGATGAAGAAAACACAGCTACACCTGAGCAAAGGGACAAGACGAATACTCTGTTCTTCTCAGCTATCAAGGAAAGTTTGGTCCCAGAATCAGAAGATCCGACGTCCATGCTTTGTCTACTCCAGACGCCATTGGATGGTGAAGATCTGTCAGCAGTATGCACTCAGAGTGACGAATTCGCCTCGCTGAGGATTGGCATACTTACTGAAGAAAATGAGCAGGTAGCCGAGAGTTCTTGGCCTGCCCGCTGGTCGAAGGAGGTGATCTTAAGAGAGAAGCGAGCGGCAGAGCAACGCAATCAGCTTAGCTTGTGGATGCGTGAGAAGATGTGTCTGATCGTCGCGCGGGAGACTTCGAGCTTCCTTGAGGAATGGTTGGAGTACTGGACCGTTCTACCTCCAAATGCTAGATATGTCATGGCAATTGATCCGGCTCCGATTCTCTCGGATAAGGCTAGATTGACTGGCCAGAAGACAGATCTACAAGCTGTCATGATTAAGTGCTACTGGAAGATGAAGCAATACATCGTCGAGTATGCAACAAACAGAGATGAAGACCCGGACCAATTGGTAGCAAATATGGACCGGTTTGCACGAAAATACCCAATCCTCCGTTGTGGAGTTGAGGGTATCGCTTACCAAAGGAATTTGAAATGGTTTATCGAAAGACAAATGGCTCGCGGAAGGTTAAAAAGTCTCCACGTTATGGAGCTAAAGGCAGACATGATTCCAGGCGCAAAATCCAAGTACGATCGGATTCTGCAAGCGCACACAGGACCGGCCAGTCAGGGACTGCTCCACGTGAAGCGGGAACACTCGGAATTCATACAACAGTTCATAACGCATCCAAACACGAAGTACAAGGACCTTCTGGACGTAAGCGCGATGTGCGATGCCACGATAAGCGCCCGCCAGGAAGGGTATCTGTCGACTTCTTTGGAGATGGATGAGACTGATATTGAGACCCTTAACTGGGAACGAGCCGCACCTTAGGGATTAAGATGCTTGGAGCTTTTGGAAAACAATTGGTGACAGAATTGAAAGCAACTCCCATAACCTTAACGTCAATACTCGGTTTGGCTGCGTTTTCGTATTATGCTCACCTGACACACGCGAAGGAAATTGATCTTGCTTCTCACATGGAAGCTGATGTCCTTCAGCGAGCAGCCATCGGGAGACAAGTGGACAGGTTAGTCCTGCTTCAGTTGTCATCTACGATTCGTGAGATTCGTGGCGCTTGGTGCGCCGATGGTCCTGCTGTTAAAACTAGACTCCAAGCGACAATCGACGAGTACAAACAAGAATACTATGAGTTGGCAGGGACACAATATGTCATGCCACCTTGTGAGGAGTTGGGACATTGAAGTTTGCAGAGTATAGAAAGCAAATTATCGTTACGATGATCGGGGTGATGGTTCCTGGATTGTTTGCCTTCACCGGGTGGGCAGGGAAAAGTTATGCCGATCAGAATTATGTCCAACTCGATGAGCTTGATGCCAAGATGATCCACAGGGAACTGGATCAGGTGAACGAACAAGTCGAAGACTATGACGATGATCTCTTTGAGATTGAACAAGAAATCATGCTTGAAGATGATGATTCTGTCAAATCCAAATGGGAGGCACGGAAGGCCTACTATCAACGTAAAAAGGAAGACAAGCTCCGGGAGAGGGAAGAACTTCTCCAAGAGTTGGAGGAGGAAGAATGATTACTATAAACAATCCGATTGTGCTCGCGAAGATTGGCTTGCTGGGGATTGGAATTTCCTTCGAATATGCCAACTGTGAAGATGCACATGAAGTGACTTTCCGGTGTTCCTGGGCTGTCGGCACGTACAAGAAATGCTGGGTTAAGTCGAAATGGTAGACACACTCCAGAAGTTCAGAAAGAAGTATACTCTAGCACTGCTCCTGTTTATTGTGGGGAGTATCCTGGCCTTCACGACGAAGGCGTCGCTGGGCGAGTACACCGCTTTCGCAGGAGTAGTGCTAACCATCTTCGGAGGGGCTGATCTAGTGGACAAGAAGGTAGCCAACAGATGAAGATTTGGGCATATTTAGGACTAGCTGTCGCATTGATTGCGGCAATCGGAGCTGCCGGACGTTTTGCATACAACGCTGGGTATTCAGCTCGTAATGATGAGATCCGCGACGATGCTATCATAGCACAGAACAATGCTATCCAAAAGGGCATCGATGATTGGGTCGCGACACAAGATCAGGCGGAAGTCGAGATCGTCGTTGAAGAAAGAATTGTGGAGAAGATTCGTGTTGTTGAGAGAGAAATCCCGAAGATCGTGGAGAAAATCGTTACTCTTACTCCTGAGTGTGCCGATCTTGGCACTGACTATGCACGGTTGCTCAACGAACAAATCGCAGCCAGCAACAGTAGTAGTGGAGAAGGTTCCGAATCTCCCCCCACATTGGCTGAAGGAGTGCCCTGAGCTTGATGAGTTTGTCTCAGGTGACATCGAGCAGATTTTGCTCACGCACGGAAGTAATGCTGAAACTTCCGGTATCTGCCGCGCTCGGCATAATGCGCTGGTTAAGCGCCTTAAGGAATACATGAACCGTGGAACTCAGTAAACTCCTAAAGTTCGGTAGTAGACATCACCAATTCATACGGGATGCCGTGTGGAAACGGAAGATGTTTTCTGAAGATAAAATGCGAAACCGTTACGAACGGTGGCGTAAGGATGAAGAAGCGTTCATCTTCTATATGCCGGAGAAAGAACACGATACCACACGGAAGGTGCTCCGAGATTCCGGGGGCCAGCCTCAGTATACGACACTTAAAATTCCCTACGATTACGCAGCTTTGATGAGTGCGCACACTTACTGGACAAGTGTCTTTCTGGGGCGGGACCCCATTTTCCAATTCGCTGGTCGAGAGGGTCAGGATCAAGATGCGACTCTCGCGATGGAAGCGGTGATCAATCACCAGATCGTAGCAGGCCGGGCGATCCCGCCACTGTATATATGGCTACTTGATGTAGGTAAATACGGTGTGGGCATTATCGGAGATTTTTGGGATGAAGAACAGAACGTCTGTTCAAAAGTCGTCGATGTACCTGATGAATATCTTGGTATTCAACTCGGTACTTTCAGCAAGGAAATCCGTAGAGTACTTGTCAAGGGATTCCAAGGTAACCGTCTTTACAACGTGCGGCCATACGATTTCTATCCCGACCCCCGAGTCACGATGCTCAATCTCCAGGAGGGAGAATTTTGTGGACGACGACTTGGTGTCGGATGGAACCAGATAATCAAGCGCGCTAGTGCTGGGAAGTACTTCAATATTGAGCAACTTCGCAAGTGGAGGAACAAGAACTATCGAGCAGTGGAAGAGGGGAGTTCTCGGGTAGAGAGGCCAGTTCGCCCGGGTGACGAAACATGGATGGAAGCCATGGATATGTCGAATGTGGAACTTATCGAGATGTATATCGAAATCATCCCGAAACAGTGGAAACTAGGCGACAGCACCTATCCAGAGATTTGGGTGTTTACTCTGGCCAATGAAGATGTGATTATTGGTGCCCAACCCCTGGGGCTGTATCACTCGAAGTTCCCCTTCTCTCCATTAGAACTGGAGCCAGACGGCTACGCCATGTTCAAGAGGAGTATGCTGGAGATTGCCAAGCCGATGACAGATGTTATCACATGGCTTGTCAACACCCATTTTTACAATACGAGGAAGTCGCTGAATGATATGTTCCTCGTTGATCCATCACGAGTAGTGATGAAGGATATACTCGATCCGAAACCGGGTAAGGTTATCCGAATGAAGGATGAGTATTTCGGACAGGATGTGAGGACGGCTGTTACACAGTTTCCTACGTCTAATGTCACGCAAGCGCATATGAGTGACGTACAGAATGTCGCAGGTATGCTACAAAGGATCACGGGAGTCAATGACTCTCTTATGGGGATGGCTAACCAAAAGGGTCGTCAGACGGCGACTGAGGTTCGTACATCGTCTACCTTCGGGGTGAATCGATTGAAGACCACAGCTGAATGGTTCTCAGCTACCGGTTTCACCGATTTGTCGTATATGCTAGTTGCGAACTCGCAACAGCTCTACGATGAAACCCAGAAGGTACGCATTGCAGGTGATATGTGGAATTACAAAGGAGGGCTACGGCACCTTGATGTTTCTCCAGATGACATTGCTGGCGCGTGGGACTTTGTCCCAGTGGATGGTACATTGCCGATCGACCGATTCGCACAGGTTAACATGTGGACTCAGTTGCTACAACAAATGGCGCAGAGTCCGCAAGTTTTGCAGTCTTATGATTTGGGTAAGATCTTTTCATGGGTTGCACAATTGGGTGGGCTGAAGAATGTCAATCAATTCAAGATTGAGACGGACAGTCCAGAGGCTTTACAGCAGCAAGCGGCTGCAGGAAACGTGGTACCTATAAATGGACAACAAAGCGGAAACCCTGGAGGAGCTACGGGGGCGGCTGGAGGGACTCCAGTCCCTACTCAAACTCCCGCAGTGGGGCCAAGTGGCTAACTTCGTAGAACAACAGGCCATGGCACGAGAGTTAAATTATAAGTCTAAACCACTCGCTACAGTGGATGAAGCGTTGGTGCAGAACTTCGAGAAAGGCATTGTCGCAGGGATGCGGATTGCAATGCAGCTTCCAAGCAAGATGATGGAGCTTGACAAGGAAGCTTTTAATATCATACTCCAAGAGGAAAGAGCAAATGGCAGTTAACAAGGACCAGATCGAGCAGATGGTTCGGAATACGCAGGGCATTCCTGCTAACCCCGAAGTAACTGCGAAGATGGCAACAGAGGGAGCGTTCCATTCGGAGCAGCCCGTGACACCGCCGGGGCTAGAACCAGCTTCGCCGGGAGAGCAGGGTTTAGATCCGTCCGCGGATGCGGCAGACTTCTTCGGAGGTCTCGCTGCGGATATGGACGCAGAAACACAATCAACACCGGAGCCTTTCGTTCCAAGGCAACAGCCATACGGCCAAGAGCCAGTGGAAGAGTTGCCCTATGAACCACCGGTCCATCAGCGCCAACCCGGCGAAATGCCTGAATCCCTGGAGCCGAGAATCGGCCCGGAAGGCCAGCCTCTGGAAGCTGCGATTGAGCAGCCTCTCGTAGAGGAAGACCTTCGTATGACAGCGGAGCAATGGGCAGCGTCACAACGCGCTATACAGACCCCTTCGGAAACTCCACCAGTAGAACAACAGCCTATGCTCGATCCAGTGGAGCTGGAAAAGCAGGCCATTGAAACTCTACTGAATACAGAGTACGTTCTGTCGGATGACGATAAGAACGCTTTAATCGCGGAACCAGATAAGGTACTTCCTCGATTGGCCGCACGAATGCATGTAAGGATGCAGGTTCAAACGGCGCAGCAGCTTGCGCAGATCCTTCCCGGCATGATCCAACAGCAGATAGAACAAGCTTCGAAAGTTCAAGGCTTGGAGAATTCATTCTTTGGGCAGTACCCAGAGCTGAACAAACCGGAATTCCGGAAGACTGTCGCTGAAAGTCTCACAATGATTCGGAGTGTCAACCCCGAAGCAACGCGAGAGGAAGTCATGCGAGATGGAGCAGCTCTAGCAGCTGTACGTTTGAAGACTCGAATCGGAGAAGCACGTCCACCAGCGTTCGTCGCTGCGACGCCGCAGAATATGCCCTTAGCGGCACCGGTTCAACGCCCTGTTCCTCAGCCACAGGCACCTTTCACTCCAGCACAAAGTGGGGGAGGAACGGAGCCAGTCGTGCCTACAGATCCTAACCAGGAAAATATCTTCGCTATCCTAGCGAATGATCCTAACTGGTAATCTCGAGGTATTGAACAATGGCAGCAGTAGCTGGACTTCGCGGTACTGGAGATTGGGGCACCGATGAACGACCGAAGAATTTTCGGGAACTCATTATGTGGCGCAATCCGAATGGTTCCGCACCGCTTTTCGCGTTAACATCGCGTATTGCTTCTGAGTCGGTAAACGACCCAGAGTTTAACTGGTGGGACGAGCCGAATGATCTGATTCGACTTCAATTGAATGATGGCACTGGCATGACGTCCGGTGACACCGCATTTGTCGTTGACTCACCTGATCCGTCGGCAGCAGCACCTGGCGCAGCCTATGGCTTGGCGACACACTTGAAAGTCGGTGATCTACTCATGGTAGAGAAGACCGAATCGCAAGTACTGGATAATGAAATCATCCAGGTCACCGCAGTCACAAGTGCTACGGCATTCACAGCCACTCGTGGTGTAGCAGGTTCAACGGCAGCAGCAATCGCCGATAACGCCTTCTTCACCAAGATCGGCTCAGCATATGCTGAAGGTACGGCAGCGGCAGACGCAACGTCTCGCAATCCGATCAAGTACAACAATCTGTGCCAGATCTTCAAGAGTTCGTATGAAGTCACCAAGACCGCTGAGAAGACTCACGCGCGTACGGGTGATGTGGTTTCGAACGACAAGAAGAGAAAAGTCTTCGATCACTCAAGAGACATTGAGCTTTCGATGATGTTTGGTCAGAAGTTTGAAACGACCGGTGCAAACGGCAAGCCGCTTCGTTACATGGGCGGATTGAGGGAGTTCATCCCGACTGATACTACGACCATCTTTGGTACGGGTGTCACCTTGTCGACGTATATGTCAGCAGTCTCTCCGATCTTTGATTGGGATACAAGCGCTGGCGATGAGAGAATCGTATTCTGCGGAAACGGTTATCTCAACACTTTGAATGATCTCGCCGCTCTGAACGGCCAGGTTCGTTTCATGGAAACGATCAAGGTGTATGGAATGAATCTGAGACGGTTTGTTCTTCCCCAGGGTCAGCTCTTTATTCGAGCTCATCCGCTGATGAATCGGCATCCGCTGTATCAGAACAGTGCGTTCATCATTGACTTCTCGGCACTGAAGTATCGCCATCTCAGGGATACGAAAGCTGAGGACAACATCCAGAATCCTGGTGACGACGCCCGTAAGGGACAGTGGTTGTCAGAGATCTCTCTGGAGGTTCGACACGGTGGGCTGAGTTGCGGTTACCACGGTAACTTCACCAGCGTAGCGTAAGGACAGGGAAGGGGGGTCGTTGTGGCCCCCCGACCTGATTACTAGGAGTTATTAGGCCGATGTCAACCAATCGAAAGCAAGCGAGATTTACCTATAAGATTGCTCAACTGATTGTTTATGCTAAGGAAGAACTTGGCGTGGACTTGATCGGTGCGGAGCTGTTTCGGACTAAAGAACAGGCCGAGATTTATGTTAAAACTGGAAAAGGGATTCTTAACTCAGTCCATCGTCTGAAGATGGCCCTTGATATGTATGTCTACAAGAATGGAAAGATTATCTGGGACGGACCTGAGTATAAGGCAATCGGGGATAAGTGGAAAACCATGGACCCAGATGCTAGATGGGGTGGCGATATGCGGAGACGCGACGTTTATCACTATTCCTTCTTCCATAAGGGACGCTTCTAGTGGCAGTCAAGTACACAAGAGACGGCGATCAGAACTGGAAAGCTGAAGTTGTTTTGGTGGGTGCCGGGACAAGTGATCCGATTCTAATCCCAGGTTGGGTGGAGGAACTCAGTGTTGCTGTGTTTCCAAATGCCACTGCAACTGTGTACTACACACTAGACCCAGAGAATGATGTGGATGCAGCACCTGGAAGTGCTGATTGGATAGCTTGGGAAGCTGGAGCTGTTACAGCAGCGACAGGGTATCCTGCAAATTCTGCTGTAACAGCAGTGAGAGTTATTACAACCGGCGGAGGAGCGACACTGAAGGTCGCCGGGAAGAGAAAAACGGTGAGGATTCGATAGTGCCAGACTATAGAATAACATTTGATGTTTCACAAAGATGTCGGGTGGTTGTGACGGCACCTACAGAAGCTCTTGCACGAAAAAAGGTTAGAGATACAGCAAGAGCTGATCAAATGCCTGGACAAGAAAATCCTCAACCGCAGATTAAACGTGAAGTTACACATGTCGATACGCGACGTCGTATCATTAACGTGGTGCCCTTGTAATGGCGACAGCGACTATCACAAGTCAGTTGACTGACACACTGGTTAACCCAGGATCTCCGACGAGTCTGGGCACAGGTAACGCTCAGGCCAGTGAAACGACTATCAATCTCTTTGGAACTGGATGTTCCGCTATTGGACATTCAGGATCAGTTGGTCCAACCAGTCCGACAGCGATCTCTCAGTTCCGTGGAATGTATGTCACCCAGTCGATTACTCGAGCTAACAATCACCTGCATATCTGGGTGAGGGATCTCTATCCAATTCGGAATAAGTCAGTTGGCGGAGTTTCTATCTATCTGCAAGGAACTCAAGAGTGTCTATACTATGTCACAGGTTTGGACGCTGGTTATGGTGGTGGTTGGTTCCATGCTGTTATCAACTTAGGAAGTGACAGACCTGCGGCTGATTTGGGAACCTTGCCGAGTAATGCAAGTCTGGGTAGAGTAGGATACTGCGGAAATATCTCAGCTAGTAAGGGTGAGGATTTCTTGCAGAACAGTTACTTCGATGCTATTCGTGTCGGTGGTGACGCGGTAGGCGTGACGTTCATCGGTGGAACATCAGGCGATCGTCTAACCATGACAGATTGTGCTGATGCGGATGTTTCATTCTATGGTTGCTTGAGGAACATTGGTGGTTCGTTAAAGATTGAAGGTCCTCTGACGTTTGGAACGGCAGCGGGAACCACATATATAACTGATTCGCTCCAGACAATGACGTTTACGAACTTCACTGTCGGAGATGGAACGACACCGAGTGTTGCGGCTGACTATTACCATATCCACTTTGTGGGTAATGGAGCTGGGATTACAGATGTCACGAAAACTGACGTGACGTGGAAGGGAGTGTCAAGAACTCTTCCATTTAGTTTTGATACAACTGGTCTGGGAACTGGAGACGCATATCGTTCTACAAGATCGACGTATGTCTTTGGCTCTATATTAGAATTTGGTGCTCAGTATACGAGTACGAATGATGTGTTCATCGAATGCGATACGATCATTCCTGCAGGAATCACTCTCACCGAGCCAAGCTTCGCTAACTGCGACGCTGTCACCTTAACGAATGCTAGTGATTTGATCTCCGGCGGACAGACAGCACTGCATAACACAGCGACTAGTGTTGCCTTTATCACAACGAATGACTTCGACAAGATTGTCAATCACGCTTTTGACAATACAGCTGGTACTGGCTGGGCGATAGATCTTGGTACAATCACTGCAACACGTAGCGATACGAGTAATGGAAATACTTTTTCTGGTTACTCCACTACTGTGAATGGCAACAAGGCCGTGAAGGTGCACATCAATACTGGTGTCACATATACAATCAATGCAACAAATGGATCAAACATTGCTGCGAATCTCGTATACAATAGTGGCCCAGGAACGCTCGTAGTTCAGAACGCTGTTACTATCCAAGTCACAGTATTAGATAATGTGACAGGTTTAGCAATTCAAGATGCTCGCTGTCAGCTTTATCTGACTAGTGACTATTCAACTTCAGTTCTGAATGGTGGAACAAATGCAAGTGGTATTGTCTCAGATTCATACTCCTACGCTGGAGATGCTGGTGTAGAAGGTTGGGTACGACAATTTGATGTTGCCGGAACGGATTACATCCAGAAGGACATCAGCGGAACGATCACATCAAATGGTCTGTTCTTAACAGTGCGCCTCGACCCATACTAGAGGGAAAGAAATGGCAATTTATGACACAGATGCGACTAGCTCCACAGCGATTACAGCTTGGCTAGCTCAGTACAAGGTGGCAGCTTCCGGAGCGATTACATTTGTGTCCGGTACTGACACCTTCCACGTTAAGTGGATTAACAGAAGTCTGCAGAAACTTGCATGGGACTTCGCAATTTCAGGTGATGACGAGATTAACTTGTCCTTCCCGAATCCTTCGAAAGAAGAAGCTCTGGGTAAGATTATCACGTTGAATGACCATACGACGAACTACTCAAAGAACTATACTGTAGATGATACAGTCATGCAACAGCACTTTGGTGGTTCGGTCTCACAAAATGGTGGTGATGACATTTACTACGGACTTCAGGTACTTGGAGTTACCTCCACCCCACTTCCTCTGAAGATTCTCCAGAATGAAGTGGAACTCACGTCCCATTGGGGCAACGGTAAGAACCAGACCGATTCAAATACTCTTCTCCGTGTGATGGTGAAGGGAAGATCTGCTGGTGCCGATATCGACGGTCGACGGGTGGTTGTGAAAGCCAGCACTTGGTTCGAGACATATGCTGTGTGGGAGACTACAGTGGCACTCGGTGAATCTGTTGCTTCTATCACAACGGCAAATGATCCACAGAATACAACTGCGCTTGCAACGGTTCAGGCATATGGTATCGCAAAGAGTGAAGGTTACAACTTGCTCAATCTGGATGGGAACGGGAATAAGCCGTATCTTGGTAACTGGTCCTATTCTCCGCAGTCAAGCAAGAAAGCTCTTTATGAATTTGTAAAGGCAATTCTTGTTGATGGCACTACAGATACTCTCTACGGTGTAGATGGTGATCTCTGGACAGGTCGCGTCTTTGACATGACGATTACGACCCCGCGTAGTGGTACCTGGGTACAGAATGAGACAGTTGATTGGGTGACTGGTAACGGTAACCTGATGGGTGTTGATGATTTGGCTGGCACGAACACGACGAGGCTAATCCTCCACATGGGTGCAGGTGTTCCTCCGGTGGCTACTGATACCATTACTGGTAACGGTGCGGCAGTCGGAACCGTAACAGGTACTGTCAATAAACTGACAACCAAGCCAGAGCATTTGGCTCAGTTTACTGGCGCATGGATCGGTGCTTATGGTATCGGTTTCCTTTCAACACAAGTTGGTTCGGTGGATTCATTCATCGATCTCGACGGGAATATCGTAACACCTCCAAACAACGTGACCATTACTGGAACGATTGAAGCGCTGAACGCAGCGGACGATCTTCACTTGTTCCTCGCGCCGAAAGATCCTGTCCTCGAGGCTCCCGACTATACTGTTTATACTTGTGTCGGTGAGACCATTGGAGCTGGTGTCATTCGAGTTAATGAAGCTATTGCTTCAGATACTCCGCAGGCTGGTTGGTTTGGTGTCCTCAAGACTGGAGACACAACCTACAAGTTCTATGAATATTCGAGTTGGGCAACTAGCACCTTCACATTGGTTGGCACGGTCGCAGGAACAGCAATCACAGCAAGTGATCCTGGGTTCCATGCGATTGCTTACGATTCAATGACTGGCGCTGGTACTACCAAGTCATTCACAAACTCACTGGTCTATACCTCAGACATAGCTGTTCGAGGTTGGGTCAGACATGGCGACGCTTCCGGGGTGGATAAGATTATTCCAATCTCCGGGACAGTTGGCGCTGCTGGATTTAACTTCTCCGGCACGATGGAAGCTGAGGTATAAGATGTGGCGTATAGCGTCAATTGGATTACGAAGGTAATAACAGTACCGACGTCCGATTTGACGTTGGTGAGCGGTACACATTATTCCCTTGATATGGCCGATTGTTTAGCAGAAGTGCGTCGATTAGAGTGGGAGTTTACAGAAGGGCTGTGGGCTCCCGCGATATTGGATCACTCAAATACTCGGTTTAACTTTGCTGGAGCAAATTACGCACCCTTTGATGGTTTCATTAATGGGTACACTTTGCAGATTACAGGAGCTGCGACTAGAGTGGATTTACTAGGTGCTAATACTGATTTAGTTGATATACTGATTCCCACGGGAGTATCAGTGGTGCCTAGTAATTCCGCAGGGTTGCAGGTTGTCGCCACAGGTTCTGGTGTGACTGAGCAGGATAAGCTAGATATCGCGGATAGAACTTGGGAAGCCTTACAGACAGATCACGAAGATCCAGATACTTTCGGTGGGTCGTTAGCGACCAAATCAGATGTAGCTGCTAAGTCTTCGACAAAGTATTACAGTAAGACATCTGCAAGTATTATCGCTGGTACAGATACTTCTGGTTCAACGACAGATATCGACACTAGAGATGCTTCTTATTGGGTCGTTACGGAAGCGCTTGGTACAGGCTTAACAATGGAGTTTGTATTTAATCTAGCTACAGCAGAAGAGAAAGCAGGAAGTTTCCAATTCTTCGGTAGATATTCTGGCGCTCCAGCTTCTCATTACATAGATTTGTGGGCATGGAATGTTACTAATGCAACGTGGGAATTGATGCATAGTAAGTTTGTGGATAATTCAAATATAGATATCGAAGCTTTTCATCTATATAACGAACGACACATTGATCGTGCTACTGGAAATAAAGTGATTATGCGTATGGTACACAATGTCACATCGTATTCAACAAATCACGATCTGTACATAGATGCAGTATCACTATCCTCTATTTCCCCAGTAACTAACGGTGGTGGTGGTGGATCAGGACTAAGGCCAATATTATGAGCACATATGCAGAATTGGAACTGAGATGCAAGCGGAGACTTGGCCGACGTGGCATGACCATTACGACTGAGTTTCTCGATGAGATGAAAGCAGCTCAGGAGAAGTTGGAAAGAAATCCAACATTACCCAGGTTCTTAAAGGTAAGGGAACCTGGAGTTGGGGCAGCTGGAGCTACAACTTTGGTGAATCCGGCAGATTTCATTCGATTCTATGATGATGCGGGAATTGAGTACACAATCGACGGAACTACTGAAAAAAAGTTCGCAACGAGGTTGGATACTTTTCAGCAACTACAATCGAAAATCAATAATGGAATACCTGAAGGACAGATGTTTTATTTCATCGATGAAAGTTCTTCTGGGATTACCTTTCGAATTAACGAACAAACAGAAGATTTTAGTTACGCTTATCGGTACTACAAGAAACAACCTGTACTGACTGGAGCAAACGACAACAAGTGGACTACTGGTCCACAGGCAGAGTACATTATGGCTATGGCTGGAGTGGAACTCGCTGTATGGCTCAGAGATGATCGAGCTTTAAAATACTTCACAGATCTAGAAGCGAAGGAACGTCGTTCAATGGTAAGTCAGATTGAATCCGATGAATGGGGTGACACAGATCTAGTCATGGGAGATCCAGACTAATGGGACTCGAAGCTGCAACATATATTAGTGATCTGGTCGCTACCAATCCTGTTGGTAACGTAGATGACTACGCGACTGCAGATGACCATCTGCGGCTGATAAAGGCTGTTCTTCAGAATCAGTTTGGTAATTTAAATGCAGCGGTTACAAGTACTGATGAGGATTTGAATATCCTTTCAGGTGCAGCTGTAGGTGGGTTGACTAATGCTGAGTTGATGTTTCTGGCCACGACTACGTCTAACGTACAAGATCAGTTGGATTCAAAGGTTCCGAATACGCGAGCGATTATTACCGCAGTTTCCAGTGGACTTTCTGGCGGGGCTGATCTCAGTACGGATGTAACTCTAGTTGTAGTTCCTGGAGATATTAGTCATAATCTGTTAGCAAATTATGTTCCTGATCAACATGTAGCGCATAGTGGAATCAGTGTAACTGGAGGAACCGGACTGGCCGGGGGAGGCACGATTGATGGGAATCAAGTGTTGACTCTGTCTCATTTGGGTCTCGAAACATTAAGTGATCCAGCTGCTGATCGAATTATGTTCTGGGATGATGGAACTCCGAATGCTCTTGCATGGTTGACAGTTTCCACGGGCTTGTCTCTGACAGGAACGAACTTAACAACGAATGATGCAGCGATTGTGCATAACAATCTCTCCGGCGTAGCGGCGAATGAGCATATTGATCATAGTACTGTTACGCTGACAGCAGGTGACGGTCTTTCGGGTGGCGGCACGATAGCTGCGAATAGAAGTTTCGCAGTGGATTCGACGGTCATTCGAACAACTGGTGCTCAGAATGTTTATGGAGCAAAGACCTTCGATACATATCCAACGAAGAACACGGAAGGTGCAGCTTTGTTCCACGCGGCTGCTGCTAATACATCTGGTAAGATTACCGTATCCACGGCTGCCCCAACAGGTGGAGCTAATGGAGACATTTGGCTGAGATACTAATGTTAGTACCGATTCGAAATTTAGGACAGATAGGAGTAGTTCAAGATACTCCAGCGCATACCCTGCCAGCTAATGCTTGGTCGGATGCGCGCGGGGTGCGGTTCTATGATAATGCTGTCTGGAAGGCTTTTGGTTATACTGCTGAAATGGGAACACCTACGGGGGCTCCTTATTACATCCATCACTACACGGGTGCAGTGAATAACTATTGGTCATATCCTGGACTAGCAGCTATCTGGGCAACTGACGGAAGTACTCATGCAGATCTTACGAGACTTGTTGGTGGGGCATACGCCGGAACTGCTGATGATATCTGGCAGGGTACACACCTTGCTGGAGCGGTTATCCTGAACAATGGGATTGACATACCTCAAGCTTGGGTAGATCCAGCATTGGGAACGAAGTGTGTCGATCTGGCGAACTGGCCAGCTGTGACTACTACAAGAACGATTAAGGCTTTCAAGCAATATCTGATTGCGATGGATGTTACTAAATCAGGTGTGCAGTATCCGTATCTGGTGAAGTGGAGCCATGTTGCCACGCCGGGAACTGTTCCGAGTAGCTGGGATGAAACTGATCCTACGCTTGACGCGGGTGAGTATCCCTTGGCAGAGAGTGGCGGGCATATCCTTGACGGGTTACCACTGCAAGATCAATTTATGATCTATAAGGAAGATGAAACTTGGGCTATGTCATACATTGGCGGTAGGTTTATCTTTCAGTTCAAGAAGAGGTTCAATACTGGAATCGTCCAGCCTCGATGTGTGATAGCTCACCGGGCGAAGCACTACGTCGCTACTAGCGAGGATATTATTGTTCATGACGGGTTCCAGCAGGAGTCTCTGTTGGATGATAGAATGCGACGTTGGTATAAAGGTCAGGCTGATCCAGAGTATGCACGTCGACAATTTATGGTTCTCAATGCTGTTGAGAATGAGTTATGGATGTGTATTCCAGGCGCTGGGAACGAACATCCGAACATTGCACTTATCATTAACTTCAGAGATGGAACACAAACTCTGCGAGATATACCGAATCCCACGTATATAGCGACAGGGCCATTTGATTCAGCTGCGGGGAACACTACGTTCGATTCGCAGACAGTACCATTTGATCAGGTTGCTGGCGTCTTTGGACAGCGCTCGAGCAAACCTGGTACAGATCGTCTTATGGGAGCACATCGACTGGGGGGTAATAGATTCCTCCTGTACGAAGAAGGCTTCCAGCAAGAAGGTGTGGATTTCCGTGGATATGTTGAACGACAGAGTATGCCTATTGCGGGAGTCGGCAGGGACGGCGGAATTGCTATGGATGCGAGTAGCATTAAGCAGGTCAATGAAATTTGGCCAGAAGCTCGGATTGCCAACGGAACACATTTGAATGTATATGTCGGAGGTCAGGATACTCTGAATGAAGGCATTACATGGGAAGGGCCATTACCTTTTGAAGTGGGTGTGGATGACAAGGTAGACTGTTGCACTACAGGACGGTATATCTCTGTTCGATTTGAGACGATTGACAGCAGTCGCTGGAAACTGGACTCTTATGCTCTAAATCTGGAAATATTAGGAAAGTATTAAACGCCCTAATTACTCGGAGTTATTCGGTCGATGACATACATCCCAGGTACATGGGACGGTGGGCCACTAGAGCACTACCTCCAGGATCAACTACAGAGAATCTCTGAGGTTCTTCAACCTGTGGTTGATGGAGAGATTCAACAGAGGCACGTGGTTCCTGATCGTCCGCGGAGTGGAATATACTTCGCTGATGGAACAGATTGGGACCCAGGTTCTGGTTATGGTCTGTATATATACGATGAAGTAGGAGAGAAATTTGACTATGTAGGAGGGTCAGGTGGCGGAGCTACAGCAGTTGATTCGTTCAACAGCAGAACAGGAGCTGTCGTTCCGTTACAAGCGGATTATGATGGATTCTTTCTAACACCTGCTGAAGGTGCTGCGGCATACGAACCACTTAATACAAATCTTGTAGATCGAACTGAAAGTACTACCTTTGCTCCACCGAGTTTAGGCACGAATACATTTGAAGTCGACGGTATTCAGAGGTTTATGATCGCTCGTCGGAGTACTGGTGCAGCTGGACTAGGATTCAAAGGAACAGGTGCAACTTATGGATATATATCCGCATCGGCTACGACTCCTTTTTCAGTATTAAACAATGCATTTGCTACATTGGCGTATGTGACGGGCGGAGGTGGTATCTACGCTGATGGAAATTTTCATCCACAGAACAGTATTACTGACTATGTTAGCAATACACGAGTAGCTAACTGGCAAACTGCGTTTGGTTGGGGAGATCATGCAGGGTTGTACCTTCCCTTAGCTGGCGGTGCCCTCACAGGTGTCGTCACAGGTGTCGAAGACATCTTGGTTTCATCCGCAGCTAATCTGCCGAAGATTCGTGCAGGTGACGACTCGACGTACACGCACATCAACTATGCTGGTCTGTATGGCACACGCTCTGCGTGGTACGTCCAGAACTCGCATGCTTCAGGCAACAACTATTATGGTGCAAACTCTGGTCACCACTTCAGAGACGTTGCTGGCGTAAGTTCCATGCACATCAACACTGTGTCCAAAGCAGTTACGATGTATGGTGCACTCGCTGTAACTGGTGCTGTCACAGGTTCAAACCTGAACGTGTCCAACTGGGATACCGCATACGGTTGGGGCGATCATGCCGGGACGTACCTTCCCTTAGCGGGCGGTGCGCTTACTGGCGCAGTTACTAGCACCGATGACATCAGTGCCGTTGATCTCACAGCATCTGGCGACCTTAGTGCGCGGGGCGGAAAGGTAACAACCGGCTCTTTGGCCCTACACCTGAACACGGGTTACGGGTTCACTCAGTGGGCATCGAACGACGTAGACTACGTGACGCACTCTATCAGTGGCACCACGTATAGTATCGTCGGCAATAACATCACCGACATAAGCACAGCGCTTAACATTACCGCCACAGAGTACACCGACTCGTCGTCGGGAGGTACATCTACCCAGTGGAACACGGCTTATGGTTGGGGAGATCATGCAGGTCTGTATGCTCCAACAGCACATACTCATGCCACATATGATCGAGTAAGTTCAGTTCTCTCTGGAGCTAATGTCTTTTCAGATCTTGTAATAACGGATGGTATCGTAACAAACACAGCTACACGCGCGCTTACTGCTGGGGATATTGGAGCAGCAACCAGTGGTCATCAACATACAACATATGACAGGGTTAGTTCTGTTTTATCTGGTGCAAATGTCTTCAGCGATCTGGTGATTACGAATGGAATTGTGACGAGTACAGCTACAAGAGCACTCACGCCAGCGAATATCGGCGCAGCAACGAGTGGGCATAACCATACGGGAGTGTATCTTCCTATCGCGGGCACAGCAGCAGATTCAACGTTATTGACAAGTCTTGGCGTTTCAGGTGGCAGTACTCCACCAAGTGGATCGCAGATATTAAAATCACATACCAATGGATATGTATATGTCGGTTGGTTGAACACAGTTTCAGGTGCGGCTACTTCGCCTACAAGATTCTATTGTTCACAAGATGCTTTCTTGAGATATCAGACAGCAGCAAATTTCAGAAATACTCTTGAAGCCATTTCTGGTTGGGACTTCAATGGAGCAACAGCGCCACGTCGTAGTGGTTTAGGGATTCCTTACTATGTAACATCTACATATACTGGAGGTAAGATTACAGTAAGTAGTACGGCACCGACAAGTCCTGCTAAAGGCGATCTTTGGTTTGATACGACATGAGTGTTTCTAAGATATACAATGGAGCTTCGTGGGATACAGGAGTTCTAAGGTGTTACAACGGATATGTCTGGTTGGAGAAGCCGAATTTCTACAATGGTACGGTATTTGATCCATTGTATGCGAGTGAGGTTGTTACGATTACTACGAAAAACAACCCTGCTTTTAGATTTGGAGCAACGGCAACTGCATTTGTTTATTGGAATAGTGATGGAACAACGGATTATAAAGATAATGACAGTGCCGCAACACAAGTCCATGCGTCTACGGATTGGATCATTCCAAATGGCAGCGCTCCAGGAACTTACAGAATTAGATACACAGGTATGACAGGTGATACAGGATTCTATACGGGTACTATGAGCACAGTGTATTCAGCATTGACAGGATCGAAGTATTTTGCTGTTTATGATAATACTGCTTCCTTTGGAGGACGTAGTGTTACAGCTACAATCCAGATCGATGACGGTACGACTTTTGTAACATCAGGTAGTGCTACAGTGTCAGCAGATAGAGAAGACTTTTGATTATATATGGTGAAGCAATGGAAGACGGATTCGTAGAATCCTTTGTAGAAACTGATGAATACAGTTTCCAGGGGGATTCTTACTATATCCGTTTGACCGCTCTCCGGCCGTATAAAGACTACACGAACAATAAAGATCAACTACTAGCGACATTAGATTTTCATAATGTCACGACCGATGAAAAGGGACGGTTTTATAGGACACTAATTGATGCAAGGAATCCTGGAGAAAGTAACGGGCATCAGCGTAGACATTCTACATATAGAACACTGAACCGGTTACTTGCGTCTGAGACGCCGATACCATCACCGATTTTTGTTTAGGAGTAGACATGCCAGAAGAGATTTATGTAAGAGATGGAGCACTTTGGAGGAATTGTTCAGCTGGAGTGGGAGAGATTCACGTCCGACATAGTGGTGTCTGGAGGCATCCTGTCGAAGCTTTTGTGCGTGATGGATCTGTTTGGAGACGTTTCTATGCTAGAGGTATCTTGAGTCTGAGTAGTGGGAGCAATATTGCTAGAAACACAGATATTGCTCCATATACTGGCACAGCTGGATTTGATTGGTTGAATAGTGGGGGACTGTATAGAACTCAAAAGACTGGAAGTGGCCTGATCAATACAGCTACCGATTGGGTGACAGGTGCATTTACTGCCAGTGATTATGAGTTCCAGTGGCAGGCGATTCAGAATACCTGCAATCAAGTAAGTGTTGCAGAAAGCACAACTATTTGGACAAACTTGGGAACTACACAGTATATCCGTCATGCGGGGTCTGGTGGTTCTGGAGATACTATCCGTACTTTCTCTGTGTCTATAAGAGAAGTCGCAAATCCTTCAAATATTGTCACACAGGATTATCAAATTGAAGCCGGTGGACTAAACTAAGGAGAAGAAGATGTATGGAATTGAATATATAATCTCAGGCGTCGTTGGAGGAGCCTTTGTAGGCTTTCTAATCGGTCGTATTACAGCGAAGAAGAAACAGCGCTCCAGTGGTTCTGGGGGCGGCGGTGGCAGTGGTGGTGGTGGTAATGTCAAACGTCACTGAACCTCAACTGATTGCAGCAGAGAATCTCCCAATGGTGTGGCCGTTTGTAGCGCCACGTCTGGAAGCTGCAATGGAAAAGTTGGAGTTCGTGGAGTACGATCTACTCTACGTGTTGGGTCTGTTGCAAGCGCAGCAGGCTCAGCTGTGGGTAGGAGGAGATGCGGAGATGATCGCGATTACTCGCATCGGCCAATATGGTCAGATAAAGAGATTAATTGTTGATTTTATTGAAGGTGTAAACTATGAGAACTACACGGACCACATGGAATACATCGAGCACTGGGCTGCCAGTCTGGGTGCTACACAAGCTGAGGCGGAATTACGTCCTGGCCTAGAGCGAATTGCTCGGCAGCAAGGCTGGCGCAAGCGTCGAGTTAAGATGTATAAACATTTGAATCAGGGACTACATTGATGAGAATTCTCACACATGTGACTTTCCATTGGAAGTACGGTTGGTTGTCAGCAACTGACGAATACTACAATGGGCCTGTGGCGTATGCAGGCGGAGGCGGGACAGAGGTACGAAATGAGACTGTACCTACTGGTCCGTGGGGCCCGCAAATTCCATTTATAATGCAGCTGTTCAATCAAGCGAGCAATCTGTATAACCAGGGTCCACCTCAGGCATATGGGACTCCTCAGTATGATGAGGAGGGGAATTTAATTCCAGGTAGTGATGCTCCTTTAACTCCGGGAAGTAATCCTAATCTGGATGCCACACAAGGTGGGATTGGTGATCTGGCGCAAGGGAATATCAATCAGAATCAGCAAATCCAAGGTGGGTTGCAGCAGTTAGCTGGATCGCAAAATCCAGGGCAGGCTTTCGGAGAAGGACTAACCGACGGTATCCAAGGCGGTCTCAACGCCCAACTCGGCGCGGGTGACAATCCCCTAACCGGGCAAGCGCTCGGACAACAGGGGAATGTTCAAGGTGCGTATAACGATATCTTCGGACAGACTCCACAGCAGTATACTCCTGGAGCTACTCAGGGTGGACAGGCGGATATTACTGGAGCACTGGGAACTCAGCTAGGTGGGGGCGGTGGACAGAATCCATACCTCGATCAATTAGTGCAAGGTGCTGCACAAGGTCAGGTTGATTCGTTCAACCGGAATATTCTTCCTGGAATCCGTACGGAAGCTCAAGGAGCTGGACAGATTGGTGGTACTCGGCAGGGAATCGCAGAGGGTATAGCTGGCGGCGATCTGGCGAAGTCAATTGGAAATACAACAGCAAATATCTACGGGAACGCATTTAATACGCAAGCGAATCTCCAAGGGCAGGCACTTGCAAATGTTATGGGTGCACAGACTGCCGATCAAGCTGCTGGTCTCCAAGGGGCAGGGCTGAATAATCAGAACTACCAACAGTATATCCAGTCACTACTGCAAGGTACCGGACAACAAGGTCAGCAACTTGGCCAAGGTCTGGGACTTGGATATGACGCCATCGGAACGGGAACAGCACAAGCTGGTAACCTCTTCGGGCAAGGTAACTCACTGCAGTTACAGCAACAGTTGCAGAGTTTGGGAATGATTCCAGGCTTCCAGGCAGGTTCTCTGAGCCAGCTGGGTGCGCAGAATCAGCTCGGATTGCAACAGTACGGGTTGGGTCAGAACAATATCGATGCTCTGATGAATCAGTATTACTTCAACCAGAATTCGCCGTACAATCTGCTGAGTCAATACCAGCAGTACATTAGTGGACCTTACGGCTCGACGGTTCCAGGTTACGGTGGATACGGTGGCGGCGGGGGCGGTTATGGTATCCCGCAGCAACAACGTTAGGAGAAAAACATGGCATGGGCAGCAGTAACAGCAATTATATCGGCACTTAGTGCGATCGCATCTGCCACCGCTGATGGTGGGAGTGTAGAAAAGGATACTTCAGCACAACCTGGGGGTCTACCACAGACTCCGGGCACAGGTCCATTGAATACACCAGCAGTGGGAGAAGATCCTTTGTTAGGTGTGTTGGGTGCTTTGAGTCAGATGCCTGATTTGTCTAATGTGGCTACCAACGCACAAGGGCCTGCAGCAGCAACGAACCAAGCTAGTCAGGTAGCTGTAACAGATCCTGGATTGAATGCTCCAGCAGCTCCCGAAACTAGCGGAGTGGAAGATGCAGCAAAGGATATTAAAAGTGGAGATGATATCCAGAATATTCTCGCTGCAATTCCTGCGGCTATCGCGGCAGCAGGAGATCTTCTGGGAACAGGAGGTCAGCAGGGACGTACACAAAGACCTGCTCCAGTGGCTGGCGGTCGCGGGGGTGGATTGGTTGGGCAATTCGCTCAACAGCCGGGTGGCCAGCAGCTAAACATTGGCCAGCTATTGGCTCAGTTACCGGGGATTAGATAATGGCAGATCCGACTACATCCGCTATCGGTTCGGCGATCGATGGTGAAGACCAGAAGGAGCAAAGTAAAGTAGGGAAGTTCTTCAAAGATCCGAAGAACCTTGCAACTATGCTCGTAATGGGAGCCGCTCTTGCGCAAAATAGACGAGGTCAAAGCTTCGGTGCGCATCTAGGTAAGGCTGCGGTCGGAGGTCTAGGTTTCCGGGGTGGTCTTGAAACAGAATTGGACGCTCAAAAAGCTCGAAGAGCTGAGGCAAGTTCTGTGCAAGAAGACAGACTGGCGGATAATGCTGCAGATACAGAACGGAATCGTGTGTTTGCTGAGCAGAATGATATCTCTCGGTTGAGTGAGGCATATGACGTTCAGCAAGGACAGCTGGATCGAGATAACGCTCTTGCTATTGCACGAATGCAGGCGAGTGCGATGACAGCTGGGAGGAAAGAAACTCTATTGAATACTCTCATGAAGTCAGCAAGTGATGCTTACATGGCTGCGTTGAGTGATCCATTGAATCAAGGTAAACCAGTGGACCCGAATCAATACTTCGGTATGCCGTTCTTTGTGGCTAGTCTGCTAGATCCAGAGAGCTTGCCAGAAGGTATGTTGGCTGGATTTGAAGCTACTCTACCTCCGACAGATGAGACAACTCTATCACCAGATGGAACGACAGAATCTCAAGTCATTCCAACGCCGGATGTAGCAGTACACGGTGGCTTAAGAATTCCAGCTAGAAATGCTAGAAGTCTGAGAAAGGATCTTCCAGCAGATCGGATTACTACGGTAGTAGCTGGAACAGCTAGACAGAAGCATCCTGAAATGACAAAGGATATGACGGACAGTAACATTATGTCTATGATCGATCAGATTCAACAGATTGTTGAGCAAGATCTCGCTAGTGGAATGACAGAAGAACAAGCGAAAGCCTTGAAGAATGACAAATTTAAGTTTGATTTGTTGAATCGAGAGCAACAGAAAGAAGTTGCACGGATCGCTCGCGGTCCTGTGAAACCAATGAGAACGCCCAGCACACTTTAGGAGTCGTAATGTCAGATAGAACACGTACACTTTTCCCTACTCAGCCCGGAGATTTCGTGCTCCGAGATGCCGAGGGTAATGAACTGTTACGTATGCCGTTTAATCAGCAGCCAACAGCACCCCCGGAACCGAAGCCAGGACTGGTAACAGGAGCCTTTAAGAGAGGGATTGAGAATACTAAAGCAGATTTGACCAGCACTGGATCATTGATTGCTGAATGGATGGGGCAGGACGAATATGCAGAAGCCTGGAAAGCTAAGGCACATGAGTATGCTGATAACGCAGCAGAGTTCAAACCTGTTATCGGAAGGATTGAAAATGCTGAAACTATCGGAGATTATGCGACTTACGCTGTCGAGATTCTCGCGGAGAACGCACCTATGTTGCTCACCATGGCAGTCCCAGGTGGGGCAGTTGCCAAGGGTGTGCAATTCGCCGGAAAGGGTGCAGTAGCTGCCAGTAGAGCTGGAGCTAGTACTGCGTTCCTTGTCGATGTTGGACTCCAAACTGGTGAGTCTGCGACTATCGCTCGAGAAGCTGGAAAGTCTCCGGTTGATGGAAGGGTGGTCGGTAGTGGTATCGGCAAGGCAGCTTTAGACTTTGTACCTCTCTTGGCTATCGCCAAGCGTCTGGGGCTTGCAAAGAATCTTAAGTTGAACGAAACTCTTGAGAGAGTTCTTATCGGCAAGATGGCGGAAGGTGGGTATTTGCGGCGAGCAGCGGGCCACAGCGGGGCTATAGTAGCGCGTGAGGTTCCTACCGAGGTTATGCAGGAATACTTGAATATCAGCCTTGACCGGGCACTCAAGCAGTATGAGGGGCAATTAACGCCGGAGGAAATCTCACAGCTAAAGAACGCCGCAGCGGGAGCTACAGCTTTCGGTTTGCTAGGACTGCCAGCAGGGCTGAGAAAGCCTAGTGCTGAGCCTGCTCCGGATAAACCCCCACAGGACGAAACAGGTGGTGGTACACCAGAGGGTGTGGATGTCAATGCAGAGGTCATAGAAGAAACGATCAATGTTGATCTAAGTCCTGAATCTGCAGATACGGATGTATTCTTGGCTGCTTTCGGTACGGCGGGTGGCATGCAACCATCTGGATTACCTGTAGACCCAGAGGCTACAATCGGTACACCAGAGGAAGCTTTTGGAATTGACTCGGTAAATACAGGGCACTTCTTGACAGGAGATAA
>Ga0316194_10000456_pt1 | contig 25948 bp, 13 predicted proteins | sample CroRivsedime1_MG_FD_204936 | JGI IMG/M metagenome (GOLD analysis project Ga0316194, IMG submission 204936) | Coastal sediment microbial communities from Maine, United States - Cross River sediment 1 | ecosystem: Environmental > Aquatic > Marine > Coastal > Sediment | place: USA: Maine...
CGCCGAAACTGGCCATCCTTATCACCATCACTCCCCCAGCGGCCGAGCCGCTCGCCGTTTGCAGAGAGCTTGAGCAGGCCATGATGAGCAACCTGAGAAGCAAGCAGTCCACCCTTTTGACCCAACGCAATGGCAAGCACTGCATCACCTTCGGAACCTGCCACACCATCCCCGTCGAGGTCATCCCATCTCCCCAGGTAACTACCCTCCAGAGTGAAGACATCCACCCCACCACCGGAGTTAACGAACACCCTGTCACTGGACACTGCGAGGGCAAAGGGAGTCATGTCAGTCGGGACACCATTAACACCTGCCTGCCAGTGCCCCAGATAGGTTCCGCCGGGATCAAAGTACTGAACGCGACTCACAGCAGATGAGGGGATTGTCTCTTCTGCTGTATAGACGCGCCCGTCTGGAGCCAGAGCAACGCCTGTGAGTCCAGTGAAAAGACCGGGATCGGTGCCGGGACCTCCCCATTTATTGATAAACCTTCCATCTGCATCGAATACCTGCACCTCCTGTGAATCAATATTCACGACAAACAACTCGCCAAGCGAGTTGACTGCGATCGGAGTTGTGGTAAATACCTCGTTGAACTTGAAAGCTGTCTCACCAGGAGGCGGTAGAAAAACACCCCGGTATTCACCTTCAATAGTGAACCTCTGGACCCGGTAGACGCCGTTGCGCACATCGGCTACATAGATGATGTCATTCGGCGCCAGAGCCAGCCCGAGGATGTTGCCGAACTCACCCAGCTGACCGCCCAACCGCCCCCAGCGGCTGATCAGCTGGCCGCGCCGGTTAAACCTGAGTATGGTGCCGGTGCCCTGGTTGGCCAGATAAACATCACCGCTAAACGTATTGGTGGCAATGCCGGCCACGGCATCGAAATACCACGGCTGTGACAGCAGCGGCGCCATGCGTTCGAAGCGGTAGCTGCCAACCTGCGGCGGTATCTGGGCCGGATCAGTCAGGTCCGAGCCGTTTGTGTGTTCGGTGATGTTGTTGTATTCGTCACCGTCGGCATCCTCCAGACCGTCGACAACACCATCGCTATCGCTGTCCACAAGCAGCCTATTGGTACCTATGGAAGTTTCAACCGCATCCGGCAGGCCGTCATCATCGTCGTCAGTATCCGCGTTATTGCCGGTACCGTCTCCGTCCGTGTCAGTCCACTCAGTCGGGTCGTGTGGGAAGTCGTCCACGACATCATCGCGCCCATCGTTGTCATCATCCGCGTCGCAGGCATCGCCCTCGGCGTCGTTGTCGTAGTTCCTCTGCGTGAAATTGCTGACCAGTGGACAGTTGTCCACCCCGTTATCGATACCATCACCATCGATGTCCGGGTCACAGACATCACCGAGCAGGTCACCGTCCATATCCACCTGGTCGTCGTTCGGCACGGTGTCGCAGTTATCGACGCTATCCGGCCAGCTGTCGTTGTCGTCATTCGCATCGCAGGCGTCGCCCTGCCCGTCCCCGTCCGTATCGAGCTGGTCGGCGTTGGCTACAGTCGGGCAGTTGTCGTTCAGGCCGACCAGCCCGTCTTCATCCTCATCAAGGTCATAGAAATAAGCAGACCCTGCCTCGGTTATCGAGCCAATATCATCCAGAACCGACCCAACAGCGGCATGCGTGCCGGACAAGGCTACCGAAAATCCATAGTAGTCACCCGAAGCGTAGTCACTTGCATTGATCTGTTGCAGGTACGTCCAGAACAAGCCCTGCTGCTGCCACAAAAATGCAGTGCCAATGTCTGCTGCAGGACTGTTATGAGAATATGCACCCACCATCGCAATACCTCCTTCCAGACTGACGGCGTACCCAAGGCCATCATCCGAGGCCTGTGGAGCGGTCATAGTCAGGGTGGAACAGGTCTGCCAGCCAGCAAGCATCTGGTAGGCACAGATATATGCGGCCCCTTGGTTATTATTTCTGTATGGCGCACCAATAAGGGCATGATTATTCGACAAAGCCACTGCAAAACCGAACTGATCCCCAGACAAAGAACTGCTCTTCGTTAATTTCTCGGTCTGTTCCCAGCCTGTACCGCCGTCCTCGAACACATAGGCTGCCCCGGCATCTGTTTCGATGTCGTCATCATATGGCGAACCGATGAGGATTCTTTGTCCATCAGGCGAAATTGCAACTCCCTTTCCGAAACCGTCACCGCTATCCGGGAAATCAGCCTTGAGCATGGCAACCTGTGTCCAGATAGCCTTTTGTGTTATGACGTTGAAGGTACGCTCGAATACATACGCGGCACCGGCATTGCTACCACCGATATCATCTCTGTAGGCTCCGACGACCAGGGTGCTCCCGGCCAAGTCAAGCGAATAGCCGAACCAGTCGCCGGCTCGTAGCGAAGACCCGGTTATCTCCGCTTCCAGCGACCAGCTCGTGCCACTTCTTCTGAAGATAAAAACACGGCCCTCGTCGCTATAAGTGGTGCCGTTATATCCATAGGCACCTACCGCAGCCAGATTCCCCGAGATTGCAACATCCTGACCGAAATAATCCGAAGCAGCTGGTGATGTCGCGGTCAATTTTGCCTGCTGGCTCCAAATTCCAGATGTATTTTTGTAGAAAATATAGGCGGCACCTTCATCGAAGGCCCCTTCACGCTTAGCACCCATCACTGCGTAGGAACCGTCGATATCCACCGAGTAACCGAAGTGATCCTGAGTATCCCGATCACTGGCGATGAGTTTTTGTTCCGGCAGCGCGTATACCGCTTTTGCCGTCAGCAAAGCGCACAAAAGAAATATCAGCAACACATACCACCTGCAGAACACCGGGTTGTGAGTATCTCTTGCTGACTTGTGCGGAACTGTCAGTTCAGTCAATCTTCGGCACCTCACACACACTTTATTACTAAATTTAATATTTTTCTGCTTAGCACTCGCAAAAAGGCGAGCAATGACTAACGAATAATTCAACAGCACACTTAAGACTGCAAATTATTACCACCAACCCACTGTTTTTATTATAAATATACAACAACGACATAGACAAGACTTGTTTTAATTGTAGCCGAAATAAAATGGAGCGATATACCGGAAACTACGTACTGCCGCTCCAGACCGCTATGGGTCCAGTATGCACCACACACCTGCCAATAGTGGTCTTTGATAACGGAAGGCCCCGCTGGAACAGGACCTTCCGTATTGTTTTCAGCTATTGGAAGACTTTCTTCTTGCCATGCCAACCATGCCGATAAGGCCGGATCCAAACAGCCACATTGCCGGGGGCACGGGTACCGCGGACACCGCTACGTTGTCGAACCACACTTCACCTCCCATGCCTGCAGAGTAACCACTGGCATAGGCACTGAATTGCAATGCGATCTGGTCCACCTGATCGAACGGTATCAATAATTGCGAAGTCAGTTCGCTCATGCTGATGATGTGGTGTTGCAGCACATTGGCAGCCAGGGAATTGAAGCTGCGATCGTCACGTGTAGCAGACACCGATGCCTGGTAAGTGGTGGAGGCATTGCCATAGCGAACCACGCCCAGCACATCTCCAGCCTGATCCAGAAATGCAAATTCTGCCGACGACCCCATGCCATAGAATGCAGAATTTCCGCCACCTCCGCCAAACGAACTCACCTCCATATCGAAAGCGAAATTCAACTCAGGAGAATAGTCGAAGCTGTTCCCTGTATTTACCTCTGTAAACCCATTCTTGTACACATACCCCATTTGGCTGCCATCTCTGGTTACCACATCCGCCACCCATGTAAAGTTCTGCCTGCCGCCAATGGTCTATCGGTTGAGAGTACCGTCTTCGAAGTTATCTATGAAGGCCGCAGATGCCGGCAGGCCAACCGACATCGACAGCATAAGAGTAAACATCGCAACTGATTTTGTTTTGATATCCATGGTTGTTCCCCTGATGTAAAAATGTTCTGATGATTGATTCAGATCAACATGTCAATGCTGTTATGAAACAGGTTAAGGATGTTGTGATTTCGATGCCGTGACGAAATTACATCTGGTTTGTGAAACTTTTACATTTACAGGAAGAGGAAAATCAGCTGGTGCTGCATTACCCAATCGATCAACCCTGTAGGAGCGCCGCCCCCGGCGCGATTATGATTCATCGCGGCGGGGACGCCGCTCCTACAATATATTGGCGAGTTGATTCAGGTACTATCTAACTACTTCTCTACAACCCCAGTGCCATGCGCTGAATGCGCACCAGGTCGCCGGCGTTGATTTCACCATCCGGCACCGGGTAGCTGCCGTTGAAGGGCGCCACATCACAGCGCATAAGCTGGTCGGTCGTCGGGTTCTGCAGAGAACCGGTAACAATGCGTGTGGCCATCAGCACATCTGCCACGTCGACATTGCCATCCTCATTGACATCACCGTTGGCGGGTGTGTCGGTCTGCACCAGCGGATCACTGCTGTAATAGAGCTCCTCGCCGTCATCGAAACCGTCTCCATCAGTATCGGGTAACGTCGGGTCCGTCTCACCACTGTCGACCACACCGTTGGCGTTAAGGTCCTCGCCCGCCACACAGACACCGGCTACCGTATTCGGTCCGTCACAGAGACCGTCATCGTCTCCGTCTTCATCGTATGGATAGGGATCACTGGCATCGGGGATACCGTCACCGTCCCAGTCTTGCGGCCCATCCGGCACCAACACCAGATGCTGAATGGTCAGGCTGTCCTCGTCCGGGTCCGGGTTCTGCTCGACGACAACCGGGACCGGTGTCATGGCCTGGTAACCATTCTTGCTGGCCGACAGATCGTAGTTGCCCGGCCCTTCCGGCAGGGTGTAGCTGCCATCCTGGGTGACCGTCATTGTTGTCGAGGTACCCGTCGTACCCCCGGTACCCACCGCCTTGATGCTGGCCAGCAGCACGCCTGTGCCGGACGGCTCCCGCACCAGGCCGGTGATGCCGGTCTCGCCGGTTCCGCCGCTGCCGGTGGAGACACTGAGTTGATAAGCTGTCGGTTCGTTGTTGATCGTCTCCGAGGCGAAATCGACCTTGACGAAGTGCTGCCCTTCCATACTCACCGGCCAGCTGGTGGCTTCCTCGCTGGCAGGGCCGGGACCGATCACATTGTCATCGACAACCACCTCGCATGTTGGATCCGGCGCACATACCGGATCGTTAGCCGGCGGCACCACGGTCAGGGTTACGTCCGAACTCTCACCCCAGGGCTGGACCTTAATATCAAGCGTCTGCCCGGGCACGCCGTAGAAGGTCACCCAGTCCTCGTCACCCGTATCATGGAGCGTGTGCAACTGCGGCAGGCCCTCGTCAATCAGGATCAGGCGGGGTGGAACCGTATCCTGTGTATCATCCGGCTCGTAGGCGTCCGCGCCACTGGTCCGTGTTTCCGTGTATTCCAGCGCCTCCGAGACCTGTCCATCGGTGTCGCGCGCATAGAATGTCACCGTGTAATCGCCAGCGATCGGAGAGGAATCAATAAAGTCTGCCGTCCAGTCTTCACTGCCAGCCGCTACTGGACTCAGACCGACCGACACAATCTCCGGATCCTCGTTGCCAGTGGCATATGGCCGCACCACCTCGGCCCAGACACCCTCGATGTCACCGGTCGTATAAACATCGTTCGCCCACAATGTTAGATGCAACGGCATGCCATTGAGATCGACAGGCGTAATGCCAGCGCTGCCGATGGTCGGCGAGGAGCCACCCGAGATAAAACCGCTACCGGGCTTGTAGTAGATGACACGGTAATTGTCGAAGGCGTCACTGCTGTTGTCGCTGTTGCTGTCGAGCCACGCAATCTGCTGACGGCGGCTGGCGGCATACATGACACGCTTGGCCCGAATATGCGCCAGGCCCAGACTGCTGCCATTGGCGACCTCGTCCCAGAAATATTTGGAATAGGAGGCACTGCCACCGGCACCCATCTGTGCTGTGCCACCAACTGTGCCGGCCAGACGGTAACGGCTCTCGGAGTAGTCCGTTGGCGAGGCCGGGGTAGTCAGGTTGGCCAGGTAATAACCGGCATTGTCGGCATCCATAATGACGCTGACACGCCCGTACGTCGGCAACTGCGCATGCAGCCCATCCAGCCAGCCATCCAGCAGATCGGCTGACAGCGTCTCGTTGCCGGGGGAATCCGGGTTGAGGTCAAACTCGAAACCGTCGCTGCGACCGACCATATAAACCAGCAAGTGACTGGTATCGGTGCCGGCCCAGGTAGTCATGATGTTTCCCAGGTTAGCTAATGTAGCCTCATAATCCTGTCCAGCGATCGGCGTGTTGGCACCATTGAAGACCATGATGTCGTTGGCGCCATAACCCTGCGCCTTCAACGCGGTGTATGCGGTCTCCGCGACCGACTGCCAACCATAGGTGCGCGGGTCGCCGGAGGTATCACCGGCAATGATGATGGCGCGGCGTGCCAGTGGCGTACCCACAACGACATCGGTTACGTGTGTTGCCAGCGGTGTGGTCAGATTCCCCAGTGCGTCATCAGCGTAGACCACCACCTTGTAGGTACCCTGCTGGGTGAATTCGTCATATTCGCCCTCGTAGACCCCGCTGCCTGGCGAGGTCTCCGTCAGATAGAAACCCGGCTGGTCACTGAGGGGATTGTTCGGGGACAGTGGTTCAAAATTTGGCGGGCGAACAACGGCCCAGACCTGGTTGATACCGTCGCTGTCCGTAACGCCAGTGGCGCGAACTGTTGCAATGGCGGTGCCATTGAGCGGTGATCCCACTGCCGAGAAACTGGTAATCGTTGGCGCACTGCCTTGATAAGGGGTCTGCGACCCGATGTAGACCGTATTGACCACCCCGAAGTCACCCGCGCCATTTCCGGCCCCATCGCCATCAGTATCCAGCTGAGGATCCTGGCCGGTAAGGGATACTGAGGTTGCATCCCGGCCGCTGTTGAAGGCGTCCTCGATACTGTCCCCTTTCATCACTGCACTCCAGAAACCACTGGAGAAGGAGTAGGCGCCGTTGCCAATAAAATAGGCATTCTGGTTGTCCGTGGCGCTGGTAATAACGACCGAGTTCGCTGGCAGGCCACTGGACAACGACAGAAAGCCACCGGACTGGCAGGCGTCGACGATGAGCGTCACCGGTACGGATAGCCCACCGAGGTAGCCCGCGAGGTCTCCCGAGGTCATGATCTCGGACTGGTTCATCTGGAAGGTGGCATCGCTGCTGCCTGTGTCCTTGCCACCGTGATCACCGAGATAGACCACGATGGAATCCACGCCTTGCTGGGCCGCGCACGCACCGATTGCTTCTGACAGTTTCGCCCTGGTTGCCGACCCATAGCCGTAACCGTAACCGTAGATATCATTGGCCAGGCCGTCACCATTCAGGTCGTTATCCAGATTCGAACTGAGGTAGAAGAGGTTCTGGGCGGTGAAACCCTGCAGGGTCATGGCCCGGTAGGCAAAGTTGGCCATGGCCTCTGTGGCATTCCAGAGGGTGTTCGCGCGGTGGTTGCCGCCACCGGCAACAACGACAGCGCAGGGATGGTTCGCCGGCGCCCCCGGCTTGAAGACCTGAATGCGGTTGTTGGCGTTATCGGCTACATAAATACGTCCACCGTTACCAATGGTCAGTCCATACGGATTGGTCATGTGACCGGGGCCATTGCCGGGTGCGCCAATTTCAACCAGCAGATTACCGTTGGCATCGTATTTACGGATGATTCCTGCGTGCAAGACAGTGACATAGAAGGCACCGGAGCCATCAGCGGCAATGCCATAGGCGCGCGCCGGGAAACCGTCCATGTCAGGGATGGACCATTGGTTGACCACCTGGCCGTCGGTGGTGTACTTGCTGATACGCGCGACATTGCCGGGCTCGTCAGTCACATAGACAGACCCCTTGCCATCGCAGGCGATGCTGCCGGGTTGGGTAAATCCATTCCAGGTGTCGATATGTGTGCCGCTGCCATTAAGTTTCACAACGCTGCCGCTGATAAAATCGGCGGCATAGATATAGCCACGCTGATCGACACAGGCCGACTTCCGGTAGCCGGCCTGCCCGGCATCAAACAGGGTCAGGTTGTCACCCGCAGTGGAGAAATTGACCAGGTTGGTCCCGGCCTGTTCCGAGACCAGCAGCCTGCCGGCTACATCGAAATCGATTGACCACGGTTCATCAAAGGCGCGCCCGTCAACTGCTGTGTACTGCTGGACAAAACTACCGTCCTGGGAGAAACGCTGGATTCGGTCGTTACCGGCATCCGTCATATAGATGTCGCCATCCTTGACTGCGAGATCGATGGGCCTGAGGAAACTTCCCTGCCGTGAGCCGGTTGCCTGCCAGGATGAAATATAGTCAGCATCTCCGGTAAATTTCTGCACACGGGCAAGCTGGTAATCGGTAACATAAACGGTGCCGTCAACATCCACAGCGACGCCCGCAGCCCCGGTGAACTGGCCTGGCGCTTCACCAAAACTGCCAAAGCTCATGACCGCATGATCGGCATGATTGGTGGAATCGAATTTGACTACCCGGTCTTTGGCGTCTACCAGGTAGATGAACCCCTGGTTATCCAGCGTCATATCCTCGATTCTGTCGAAAGGGCAGGCACCGCCGCACAACTCGGGCACCGCGCCACGCCAGACCGCCAGCGGCACACCCGCGACCAGCGCATTGATATCGTATTTCTCGACCCGGCTATCCGCAGTAGAGTAATACCCTACGTATATATTACCCGGCAGGTCGACGGCGATGGCCTGCGGGTAATCATCTGGACCTGGCGTACCGGGCAATGGCCAGACGGTAACGGGATCGCCGTTGAGAGGATAGGCGCGCACCTCACTGACAGTATTGGCAAGATTCGTCACTACTGTGTAGATCGCACCATTCGAGAAAGCCATATTCAGCGGCTGACCGTCACCGCTGCCGGGACTCGCGCCATCCACAGTCCACGCCCGTACGTAGCTACCGTCCGACGTGAACAGCTGTATCCGGCCGCGCTCCCCCACATACACATTGCCGTCATCATCTGTTGCCAGCGACAGTAGCGCATTGATGAACTCACCCGCGCCAGCGCCGTAACGCCCCCACTGCGTGACCAGACGGCCATCACGCGTGAACTTCTGTATCCGCCCGGCAGCCGCGTCAAACACATACACAAAGCTGTTTTGGACATCAATGCCGGCGATGGTCTGGAAGTACCAGGGCTGCTGGACAACCGGCCACATGCGCTCGAAGTTGTAATTGGTCTCTTGTGCTGCTGTTACATCGTCACAGGCATCCCCCAGCCCATCGCCGTCGGTGTCGGTCTGGTTTGAGTTGGCAACCAGGGGACAGTTGTCAGCCGTATCGCTATCCCCGTCATTATCATCGTCCGCGTCACAGGGGTCGCCCTGGCTGTCTCCGTCAAAATTACTCTGGTCTGCATAGGCATAAAACTGGCAATTGTCCTGGTCGTCCGCGAAACCGTCATTGTCGTCGTCGGGATCTACGATATTATCAAGGCCATCATTATCGGTATCCAACGGAAATGGGTCATTCTCATTTACTACACCATCACCATCGGCATCCGGGTCTGCGTTGTCGCCGATGCCGTCCTTATCAGCATCAAATTGCTCAGTCGGATCCAGCGGAAAGGCATCCAGATTATCCGGGACGATGTCATTGTCATCGTCCTGATCACAGGCATCACCGCGTCCGTCGTCATCATTGTCAGCCTGGGAGCCGTTGGCTAGATAACGGCAATTGTCGAGGGTATCGGGATCACCGTCACCGTCGCCGTCCGGCCCGAGAAATTGCAGGGTCCGCAGCAGGGCACCGGCGCGGTCCCCGGGCGTGGTTATGGTCTCGAAAGGGAATCCCCAGAACGTGGTTTTGTAGGTGCCGTTATCCTTGTAGACGGCAGCACTGTCCACAATAGTGCCATTGGTAGCCGTAAATGCCTGACCGGTATCGCTCTCCGCAGTGGCGATCACCTTGTCGCTAAAATTGGAGTAGCCGGTGGGATAGCTCAACGCATAGGGTCCCAGCCCGGGGATGAATGGCGGGTATCCGCCAAAGGGTCCGGTGCCGGCTACCGTTGTCCATCCGACGTCGTGTTCAGCCGAACCGATTCCCAGGTAGGTCTCCATGAACGAGGTCGGTGCCGCCGTGCTGCCGCTGCCACGCGCCTTTGCATACAGGTAATCCTGGCCGCTGATGAAGAAACGCCCCCCGATACCCAGGTACAGCCCAAGATCTAATTCAGTCCCGCTTACTCCTACCGATGGCCCTGCAGCGCTGGTATAAGAGTCCCCTGTGAACCAGATGACATTGGTATAACGCCTCAGGAAATTGAAGTCCGGTTCTGTGTCGCTGTTGTTCGTATTCCAGACATGATACCTGGCCCCTGCTGCATCCAGCGCTGCCGTGTAAGCGGTGCGCACATCGGGAGTATTATCATCATCATCGACCAGCAGTACATGCGGACGGCAGTACGCCAGTGCGGACTGCATGGCATTGGTGCGTTCACTCGCCGGGATCGCTTCAAACGGGAAACCCCAGAAGGTCGTGCGGTACGTAGACGCTATCTTGTAGATGGCTGCATCAGTCGTGTTCCCTGAAAATGCAGTTGCAGCCGTGCCGTCCGGAGTAATTTGATCAGTCCAGTTGTTATTCCACCCGGTGGGAAAAGCAAGTGTATAGGGACCAAGACCATTGAACAGACCGGCACCGGTAACTACCGTTTGGGATCCATCACTAGCCGCCTGCACGCCGAGGTATCCCGACATCAAGGCTGTCAGTCCCTTTTTAAAGCGGTAGTCCTGGCTGCTGATGAACAGGCACCCCCCGCCATCAAGGTAGTCAGCCAGCCCATCCTCGGCATTCGCCCCGGGACCGGTTGCGGCAGTATCGTTATCGCCGGTAAACCAGATGACGGTATCGTATCCGGACAGCCGTGCAATATCCGGTTCGGTGTCGCTGTTGTTGGTATTCCAGACGGTGTAACTCACCCCCAGGGCATCCAGTGCGGCCGTGTAATAGCCGCGCACATCCGGGCTGTTATCGTCATCATCGACCAGCAACACATCTGCGCCGTAGGCAGGGGCGATAGCCAGCAGTGGCAGCACCAGCAGGATGTGCCGCAATAGCCTCAACACAGATAAAAGTACCGGCCCCACATGGACCCGGAACATTTTCTTCTGTCTGACTCGGACTGCTGACTTCACCGTTCCCTCCACTGGATCCCGTTATGTTTTTTACACCTTGTAAAACCCTACCAAGCATGACTCCGTGAGTTCTTGATTCCAGTCAAGAAACCCTGCCTTTGATGTACGTACATCTACGTACATGAGCGCAGAAATGCAGGGATTTACCGCTTTTTTACTCTCCGCAACCTGAAACGGACACCGGCATGACCAACCACCTGACTGTTATCAGCATAAGCAGATCCGGGAGATTTTTCTGGTAACATTTCCGGCGGGGGATGTGAAATTTTCACACATGGAATGTTCCGAATATCACTGACATGGCATCCCTGCAAGCCGCAATATATTATTGGTAAGCAAGCAACGTACACAGGCAGCATCAGAGTGTGTGTCGCCGGCAGCAGGCGTATCGGTAGTACCCGTGGATTAAACGTATTGCACCGGCTTGGATAACTGCATTATCAGCAAAACAAGGCAGGCGACATGAAAACCGACAGCACACAGGCAGTGAAATTTTCTCTGTACCTCATCGTGCAAGTCCTTGGCCTGGTCATCAGCCATACTGCGTCTGCGGAAATTGCGACTGATGGCACCCTCGGTCCGGCAACGTCACTGGCTGGCCCCAACTTTTCTATCACCGCGGATCTGGGCCAGCAACAGGGCGGCAACCTGTTCCACAGTTTCAGCACCTTCAACATCAACACCGGTGAATCGGCCACCTTCTCCGGACCGGTCACCGTCAACAACATTCTCGGTCGCGTCACCGGCGGCAGCGCCTCGAACATCGACGGCCTGCTGCGCTCCACCATACCGGGCGCCAACCTCTACCTGCTCAACCCGAGCGGTGTAATCTTCGGCGACAATGCCTCGCTGGACATCGGTGGCAGCTTTTATGTCAGTACCGCCGACTATCTGAAACTGGGCAATAGTGGCCGTTTCGACGCCAGCAACCCGGGCAATTCCGTATTGGTGACGGCACCCCCAAGCGCCTTCGGCTTTCTCGGCAACAACCCCGCGTCTATCAGCACAGGCGACAGTCTGCTGCAGACGCAGAACGGCAAGACGCTGGCACTGGTCGGCGGCGACATCAATATTACCGACGGCAACCTCTATGCGCCCGATGGACAGGTGGCACTGGTCAGCGTGGCCTCGACAGGCGAGGTTCCGGTCGATCCCTCGGCCATGAGCACCGATGATTTCGAATCACTCGGCAGCATCACCGTCGCCAATCCTTCCGGGGAGTTCCCTTTCATCGGCCTTGGCGAGGCCGGCAACCTGGATGTCACGACCACCCAGCCGGGTGATGCCGCCGGTGGCGGCAGCATCGTTATCCGGGGCGGCGAGTTCCGGCTCGAAGAAGGGCTGATGCGCGCGGAGGTCATCGAAGACATCGATGGCGGTGGCATCGATGTCGCCGTCTCCGGGACAGCAACACTGACCGGTGATGCAAAGCTGCTGACACGCACCTTCTTCTTCAATGGTGACGCCGGCCCGATCAGCATCAAGGCGGACTCCCTCGTTATCGGTGGCGACACCACCATCAGCAGTGACTCATCCGGAGCCGGCAACGGCGGCACCATTACCGTAAAAACAGACTCGATCACCGCAACGGACCGCGCCGGCATTTCCTCGGATGCCCTGTTGTCCGGCAACGGCGGCAGCATCCAGCTCACCACGAACTCACTTGACATGACGGACGACAGCGTCATCAAGACCAGCACCTTCGGCAGCAACGCCAGTGGCGATGCCGGCAATATCGTGATTCACGCCGACAACATCACCATGGCCGGTGATGCCACCATCAATTCGTCAACAGAGCTTGGCAGCCAGGGCGCGGGCGGCCAGGTGACGATACAGACCGACGTAATCGAGCTGCACGAGGAGGCCTGGATCATCAGTTATACCGAGACAACCCGTGATGCCGGTGAAATCAGCATCGGCACCAACCAGCTGACGATGGATGACCAGAGCGTCATCTCCACGACAACCTTTGCCAGCGGCAATGGCGGCACCATCACCATCAATACCGGCCAGCTGACCCTGGCCGACGAGGCCATTATCACCAGCGGCACCGAGGGTACCGGCAATGCCGGGGATGTCATCATCAATGTCGGCGGGCATATCGATGCCAGCGACAGCACGACCATCTCCAGCGAGTCCGAGGGTGGCAACTTCTTCGTACGTGGTGGCACGGATCTGTCGGCAGCCAGTGGCGGTGGCGACGGCGGCCTGGTACGACTCACCGCCGACCGGATAGATCTGTCCGGGGACACCATAGTCGCCAGCGGTACGGCCGGCGCCGGCACCGGCGGTAATGTCGAACTCAAGGCCGGCAACGTAAGACTGCATACATCGGCCGGCGTCTCTGCTGTCAGCACCGGTGAAGGCAACGCCGGTAATGTCACTGTCTCGGCAAACGACTCCCTCGAGATGAATGACCAGAGCACCATCTCAACGGCAACCTTTGCCAGCGGCACTGGTGGCACCATCAACATCAATGCCAACCAGCTGACCCTGGCCGGCGAGGCCATTATCACCAGCGGCACCGAGGGCAGCGGCAATGCCGGCGACGTCATCATCAATGCCGCCGGGCATATCGACGCCAGCGACAGCACCACCATCTCCAGCGAGTCCGAGGGCGGCAACTTCTTCGTACGCGGCGGCATGGATCTGTCGGCAGCCAGTGGCGGTGGCGACGGCGGCCTGGTACGACTCACCGCCGACCGGATAAGCCTGTCCGGGGGTGCCGTAGTCGCCAGCGGGACGGCCGGCACCGGCGCCGGCGGTAATGTCGAGCTCCAGGCCGGCAATATCAGGCTGCAGCCGTCGTCCGGTGTCTCTGCTGTCAGCACCGGTGAGGGCAACGCCGGCAATATCAGCGTCTCGGTAAACGACTCCCTCAGGATGAAAGGCGGTTCCATCCGCACCCGCGCGGTGACTTCCGACGGCGGCAATATCACCATCACTGCCCCGAATATGGTTTATCTGCTCGACAGCGAGATCACCACCTCGGTGGAGAGCGGCCTCGGCGACGGCGGCAACATCAGCATCGATCCCGAGTTCGTCATCCTCAACAACAGCCGCATTGTCGCCAACGCCTTCGATGGCGATGGCGGCAACATCCTGATCGTCACCGAAAACTTCATCGCCACCCCGGACAGCGTCGTGGATGCCTCCTCGCGGTTCGGACTGGATGGCACGGTGATCATCAAATCGCCCGTGGCGGACCTCAGCAGCGGCCTGACCGAACTGCCTGAATCCTTCCTCAACGTCGCGGCACTGCTGCGTGAACCCTGCAGTGCGCGCCGCAGCCTCAACCAGAGCAGTTTTATCGTCCGCGGTCGCAGCGCCATACCACCCGGCCCGATGTCACTCCTGCCCGTCATGGGTACCCGCCTCAATGACACGGCAGCCAGCAGCGATAATGCGTTGCCAACGCCGGCACAGCAGCTGTCGGCAGGCACCGGGATCACCCTGGCCGGGCTCTCGAGCGCCCCCTTCCTGGCGTCCTCACTGATCGAGTGCGGTCTCTAGCAGCAGGTTTCCGACCGGGTCAACCTTGCCGGACCAGCCAGCCGGTAACCAGGTGGTGGCCACGGTTTCCGTCACCAGGGCCGGACCGATGAACTCCTGACCGGCACACAAGGCGGCACGCGGCCATACCGCAACACTGCTTGCCTGACCGGCGACCATGACCTGCTCCGGAACCGCAGACTTGCCTGCGGGGACCTCCGGCAAGCTGATAGCCGGCGTGCCGCTGCGCAGACCGCAACGCAGGTTGACCAGCTCTATCCGGGTAGGCAGGCGATGCCCGTAACGCTGCTCATGCGCCGCATGAAACGCAGCCCCGGTGGTAGCTATGCCCTGCCAGGGCAGATTCAGCGTATAGGACTGGCCGCGATAACGGAGGTCCAGGCTGAAGTCAGTGCTGATAGCAGACGCCTCGATACCCTCGGCCAGTAACTCGTCTGTGCCGGCCACCGCCAGCGTTTGCAAATGCTCCAGCAACGCGTCATCGGAGAAGTCTTCCAGCACCCCGGTGACCGTCCGTGACAATTGCCGGGTACGGGCAGCGGCCAGCATCCCCAGTGCGGACAGTACCCCGGCGTGTACCGGCACCAGCACCCTGGACATACCCAGCGATTCCGCCAGTGCACAGACGTGCAGCCCCCCGGCGCCACCAAAAGACAGCAGCACATACTGACGGGGATCAACGCCGCGCTGCACGGAAATCACCCGCAAGGCCTGCGCCATGTGTTCATTGGCAAGCGCCACGATACCGAGTGCGGCGTCTTCCACGCTCATCTGCAACTGTGCCGCAATCCTCCCGACGGCCCCGGTTGCCGCCGCCCGGTCCAGGCTCAGGGCACCACCGAGAAAGGCGGCCGGCTGCAGCCGTCCCAGCACCAGGTTGGCATCCGTCACCGTGGCAGCCTGGCCACCCTGGCCGTAACAGGCCGGCCCCGGCACTGCCCCGGCAGACTCCGGCCCGACCCGCAACAGTCCCCCGCTGTCGACACTGGCAATGGAACCACCACCGGCACCGATGGTATGCATATCCACCATGGGCACAGCAACCGGCCAGGGACCGATATGGCCTTCCGAGGTCAGGCGGATAGCCCCGTCGACCAGCGCCACATCCGTCGATGTCCCGCCCATGTCAAACGTCATCAACCTGGACTGTCCGGCCTGCTGACCGATAAAGCGCGCCCCTGTCAGACCACCGGCTGGACCGGATAACAGCAGGTGTACGGCCTTCTTCCCGGCCGCGGCAGCGCCCACCGTGCCACCGCTGCTTTGCATCACCGCCACAGGCGCCGGGGACAGTTCATTCCCCAACCGCTCCAGGTAGCCCGCCACCAGCGGGCCGACCCAGGCATTGAGCCAGGTGGCAATACCACGCTCATATTCCTTGTATTCAGGCAACACCTCGGAAGACCGGGAGACAAACAGACCATCCGGCAGGCACGCCTCGATGGCACGTTCATCTCGATCATCCAGAAAGGAGAACAACAGGTTGATGGCCACGGCCGCCGGCCTGATTTCCGCCAGCGCTGCCAGCAGCGCGTCCCGATCCTCCGGGGTGAAATCACTGAGCCGGCTGCCGTCCGCAGCCATGCGTGCACCCACTTCCAGGCACAGTTCGCGTGGTACCGGTGGCCGGAACGGTTCCGGCTGCAGGTTGTAGAGTTCCCGCCGTGCCTGTCTGCCGATGGTCAGCACGTCACCCAGGCCACGATTGGTGATATACACGGTACGCACACCCTTGTGTTCAAGCACCGCATTGGTCGCCACGGTGGAGCCGTGCACCACCTGCAAACGGTCACTGGACACCCCCATCTCGCGCAATCCCCGGAGAATGGCCTGCTCCGGTGCCTGCGGCGTGGACAACACCTTGTGGACACGCAGGGACTGACCATCGAACAACACAAAGTCGGTAAAGGTGCCGCCGGTGTCGATACCGAGATACAGTGGTGCGGGATCAGGTCTGTTCATGTTTGCAATGCTGCGGCAAGGGGTGCCGTGCCAGTTGTGCTGCACCCGGGGAAGTATCTATTCTGACGCCTTGTAATCGCGGGTACAAACGTAATAATACGCACCATGTCCAAGGAAGCACTGGTGCATGTCGAGCACCTCACCCGCTATTACAGCCTGACCTGTGCGGTTAACGATGTCAGCTTCGACCTTGCCAAGGGTGAAGTGCTGGGATTCCTGGGTCCCAACGGCGCCGGAAAATCCAGCACCATGCAGATGATTACCGGCAATCTCGCCCCCGGAGCGGGCCAGATCAGTATCGCAGGCATAGACCTGCTCGATCAGCCCAAGCGGGCCAAACTGGAAATCGGTTACCTGCCCGAACAGCCACCGGTGTACCGGGAACTGACTGTCGATGAATACCTGCTTTATTGCGCAAGACTGAACCGCATCCCGCGCGGCCGGATCAACAGCGCCGTCGCAACGGCAAAGGACCGCTGCGGACTGGGGGACGTGGGCAAACGCCTGCTTGGCAACCTTTCCAAGGGCTACCAGCAACGTGCCGGCATTGCACAGGCCATTATTCACAACCCGGCCGTGGTCATACTGGATGAACCGACCGTCGGTCTTGACCCGTTGCAAATTCGCGAGATTCGCGCCCTGATCTGCGAGCTCGGCAGGGAACACGGCATTATTCTTTCTACCCATATACTGCCCGAGGTACAGGCCACCTGTACAAGGATACAGATCATCAATCGCGGCAAGCTGGTATTCACGGACACCACCACGGGACTGGAACAACGCATGAATGCCACCACGCTCATTGCCGGCTTCCATGCACACCCCGATATCGCGGCACTGCAGCAACTACCGGGTGTGGACCGGGTCGAACCACTGGCAGAGCAGCGGGTACGCATCCATTACAACGGCAGCAATCCCGCCGAGGCCCTGATAGAGCAGGCAGTCACACAGCACTGGCGCCTGCATGAAGTGACGCCCGAGCGCCGCACACTGGAACAAATCTTCATAGAACTGACCTGCTCGGAAGAACACGAGACCATCAGCGGGGTTGCCAGCTGATGATTTTCACCATTGCCGGACGAGAATTACGCAGCCTGTTCCTGTCACCACTGGCCTGGTCCATTCTGGCGGTGACCCTGTTCATCCTGGCCTACCTGTTCCTGACCCAGATCGAGACCTATATCAGCCTGCAACCCAGACTGGCGGCACTCGAGGGTGCACCCGGTGTCGCAGACATCGTCGTGGCACCCCTGCTGGCAGATGCCGCTGTGATACTGCTGTTGATTACCCCCCTTATCACCATGCGCACCATCAGCGAGGAACGGCGCAACCGCACCCTCAGCCTGTTATTTTCTGCACCGGTTTCCATGACGGAAATCGTCGTCGGCAAATATCTGGGGGTACTCGCGTTCTTCCTGATTCTGCTGGGCCTGCTGGCACTGATGCCGCTGTCATTACTCGCCGGCACCGAACTCGACACGGGAAAACTTGCCGCCGGCATGCTGGGCCTGACGCTGGTGGTCGCGGCCTTCTCTGCCATCGGCCTGTACATGTCATCGCTTACCGAGCAACCAACCGTGGCGGCCGTCACCACCTTTGGCCTGCTGCTGTTGCTGTGGATCGTGGACTGGGCCGGCAGCAGCGGGACAGCCGGCAGCAGCGCGCTCGCACAGCTGTCCATGCTGCGCCACTATGAGCCGCTGCTGAAGGGGCTGTTCAACAGCACGGACGTCGCTTACTACCTGCTGATCATCACGCTCTTCATCGGCTTTACCATCCGGCGCATGGACGCCACCCGACTGCAATACTGACACACATGAAAGTAACCCGCCGCTCCCGCCTGCTGCTGCGCCTGCAAGCATTCACCTTTGCCATACTGTTTATCGGCATCATTGGCATGCTCGCCTGGCTGAGTACGCAGTATGTCTATCAGGCCGACTGGACCACCGGTGCACGCAACACCATCTCCGACGACACCCGCAGACTGCTGGAAGGCATGGAACACCCGGTCAGCATCAGCGCATTCGTCCGCGATGAAGGCGCGATGCACGATCAGATCACCAGCCTGATCGGCAGTTACCAGCGTTTCAAGGATGACATCACCCTGGAATTCATCAACCCGGACAGGGAACCGGCACGCGTGCGTGAGCTCGGCATTGCCAGCGGCGGTGAAATCGTCATCCGCTACCTTGATCGCAGCGAAAACATACAGACCCTGAGCGAGCAACAGCTCTCCAATGCACTGTTGCGACTGACGAGGCGGGAGGAACGCTGGATCGTGTTCATGACCGGTCACGGGGAGCGCCCGCCTGTTGGTGAAACCAACCATGGGCTGGGAACCTTTGTACGGGAACTGGAACGCAAGGGGCTCAACGTACAGACTGTGAACCTGACGGAGTCGGAAATCCCGTCGAACACCAACCTGCTGGTGCTCGCCAGCCCGCGCGTCGACCTGTTGCCCGGCGAGGTAAGCAAGCTGCAGCGTTACCTTGAGCAAGGCGGTAACCTGTTGTGGCTGGCAGAACCGGGTGACCTGCATGGACTTGAACCGCTGGCCGAGCAACTCGATATCAGCCTGCTGCCGGGGCTGGTTGTCGATGCCAACAGCCAGATGTTCGGCGTTGAAAACCCGGCATTCGTCGTGGTCGCCGGCTATCCACGCCATGAAATCACCAGTGAAATGAGTACCGTCACCGTTTACCCGGAAGCCGCCGCACTGGAAATAAAAGACAGCGGCACATGGACGACCACCCCCCTGCTCTCGACCCTGGAGCGCTCCTGGACCGAACTCGGTGATATTGCAGGTGATATCCAGTTTGACAGCGACACCGACGAACACCCCGGTCCGCTTGATATCGGCGTGGCACTTACCCGGGCACGCACCGATGAGAGCGGCGCCAGCCAGCCGATGCAACGGGTCGTCATCATCGGTGACGGCGATTTCCTGTCCAATACCTATCTCGGCAATGCGGGCAATCTCGGACTGGGGCTGAACATCGTGCAGTGGCTGAGCCACGATGACGCCGCACTGAACATCAGCATCAAGTCGGCACCCGATACCAGCCTGGTACTGGGCAAGGTTGCGCAGGCCGTGATTGGCCTGGGCTTTCTTTTCGGCCTGCCGCTGTTGCTGCTGGTGACGGGCATCCTCGTCTGGCTGCTGCGCCGGCGCCGCTGACCACCATTCCGGCACCCATGTCATCACGCAATCTGATCAATCTGGCCCTTTTCTGCCTGGCGGGCCTGCTGCTACTGATCATTGTTTACCGGCCGGGGATTGCACCGGCACCCGCCCCGCAGGCACTGACCGCATTAACGGGTGACGGGATTACCCGCATTCAGGTTACACGGACAGCCCGTGAACCACTGACATTCACACGGCAGGCCGACAACTGGGTACTGGCAGGCAGCAGTGAGTTGCCGGCCAGTGACTTCCAGATACACTCCCTGCTCGCCATCCTGCAGGCACGGCCGGCACGCAGTTATCCGGCTGACAGCCTTGACCTGGAAACACTCGGCCTCCAGCCGCCCCAGGCCACCCTGATGCTGGATGACACCCGCCTTGAGATCGGGTTAACCGACGCACTGGATAACATGCGTTATATCCTGCTCGGTGACACCGTCTTTCTGGTCGCCGACAAATACCAGCACCTGATCAATGCCAACTGGACAAACTTCGTTGAACGCAAGCTGCTGCCGCCCGATACCAGCATCACCCGGCTGCGGCTGCCGAATATGGACGTCTCCCGCACAGCAGACAATCAGTGGCAGTTGTCCCCGGCCGACCCGGCAATCAGTACGGATACCCTGACCGCACTGGTCTCTGGCTGGGAACAGGCTACCGCCTATTACCTGCGCCGTCACCAGGACAACACGAGCGGTGAGAAGATCACCCTGGAATTCTCCAATGCGACGGAACCGGTAACATTTTACATCGTCTCACTCACACCCGAACTCATCCTTGCACGACCGGATCTGGGCATCCAGTACCACCTGCAAAGTGCCATGGGACAGACCCTGCTGGCCATCCCGGCCGGCACCCGGGAAACGGACACAGGGACCACAAACTGATACTGACGCAGCATGAACCGTAATGCCCGAACTCCCTGAAGTCGAAACCACCTGCCGCGGCATAGCACCCCACATCACGGGAAAACGGGTTACCCGGGTCATCGTGCGCAACCCGAACCTGCGCTGGCCGGTTTCCGGACGCCTCGGCAAGGAACTCACCGGACAAACAGTCAACCGTGTCAGCCGGCGTGCAAAATATCTGCTACTGCACACCGATGCCGGTACCGTCATCCTGCATCTGGGCATGTCAGGCAGCCTGCGCCTCGTCCAGACCGCCATTCCCGCCGGGAAACACGATCATGTTGATATCGTGTTCAACAAACTTGCCTTGCGGCTGACCGATCCGCGCCGCTTTGGGAGCCTGCACTGGACCCGTCGACCACCGGAACAACACCGGCTCATCCGCACCCTCGGATACGAACCACTGGGTGATGATTTTACCGGAGACTACCTGTACCAGTGTTCGCGTGGCCGCAAGGTGGCGATCAAGCAATTCATCATGAACAGCCACATCGTGGTCGGCATTGGTAATATCTACGCCAGCGAGGCTTTGTACATGGCGGGCATCAACCCGCAGCGTGCCGCCGGCAAGGTGAGCCGGAAAAAATTCCATCTGCTGACCGAGGTCATCAGGGAAGTACTCAATGACTCCATTGCCCGGGGCGGCACCAGCCTGCGTGATTTCGTCAACGGTCATGGTCAACCGGGCTACTTCAAACTGCACCTGAACGTATACGGCAAGACCGGCGAACCCTGCATCAGTTGCAGGATACCTATCAGGGAAATTCGTCAGGGACAGCGCTCGACCTTTTATTGTCCCAAATGCCAGCCCTGACCCACCATTCCGGAGCAACCATGCAGCTACTCAAACCGACCATGATATTTTTTGCCGCCCTGCACCTGCCAGCCTGTACCGGTACAAGACACGCTGCGTCACCCGGCGACGAGTTTTCAACCGAGATCACCGGAAACGGCACCAAGTTTTTCACCTACATACGACACTTGCCCGCAGGGACAGAGCCGAACCGGGAAAAAGATGAAAAAAAACAGGACGACAGCCTGCAGGAGGCGGTACAGGCACGGCTGGACACCAGCGGTTATTGCCGGGATGGTTACCTGGCACTGGAACGCTACCAGGCGAATGGCATTGCACGCATACGCGGTGAATGCCGCGATGGCGCCACCGCCAGTGACCGCGAACAATTCCCGAATCAGCCGTAGTTCTACCAACACACCTTACCGCATGCCCGGCTGTGTATAATCAAACCAGGCTTACCCATCCCGGGTATCTGACAGGCAGTAATCTGCCATTGATTGACTACCGGAGCGACTACCCGAACCTGCCCCTTGATCGGGAACAATAAGCAAATGAAAAAACAACCGGCCGGCCAGCAATTCGATGTTCCGCTCGCGACCCCGATATTTCGGGGCCATAAGCATTTACGCATTGCCCTGGTGGGCATGCCCGGCAGTGGCAAGAGTACACTGTTCAAGGCGGTGTCCGCGACCTCGATTCACACCGGGGAACTGGCAGGCACCCACCGCAAGTACGGGGAATGCCCGGTTCAGATAGGTTTTGACGAAGCCCGTGTGGTTGATCTTCCCAGTATCCAGTCCCTGAACAACCTGCCCCATGAAGATCTGGTGGCCTTGCAGTATCTGTTGTGGGGTGATCAGCAGCCACTGGTAGCGGCACACGAACAGGGCGCACCGCCGGCACCTTTCGCACCACCCGACGTCATCATTCAGGTAGTGGATGCCACGGCACTGGAACGACACCTGGAACTCACCATTGAACTCAGTCAAATCGGCAAGCCCATGGTGCTGGCGCTGAACATGATGGACGAGGCCAGAAAAAAGGGACTGCACATCAACAGCAGGACCTTGAGTAAACAACTTGGTATACCGGTGGTACCGACGGTTGCGTTGATGGGCCACGGCATCTCGGAACTGTTCACGGCGGCAGCCAATGCCGTGCGTGAGGGTGAGTACCCGCACCCGCAACGGCCCAGCGAACATATTGTCAAATCCCTGCAGCCATTGAGCAGGGCCTTGCACGACCCCGAATTACAAAGAGCCTTCCGCGTCCCATACTCCTTCCTGCTCATGCAAGTGGCGGCAAACGACAGCTACTTTATGGATGAACTGGGACAACACTTCCCGGAACGACTCCCGGAACTGCTGGAAATCCGTGCCCGGGCTGAACAGACACTGCCGCGGCCACTGCCGGAAGAACTCCACGCTGACCGCCATCACCGTGCAGCCACACTGTTTGAGACAGCCACCCGCCTGGGCCCGCCCCAGGAAGGACAGGGTTGGCGCTACTGGCTGGACGAACTGTTTCTGCATCCTCATTGGGGGTTACTGGGTAGCCTGGGTGTCTTTGCCCTGGTGCTCTTTGTCGTCTTCGAGGGCAGCACCTACCTGGACAGCATTACTGCTGCAAGATTAATTGACTGGATATCCCCCTGGCAGCCGCAAACCACCAGCGGCGTGGTAGGTCGTGCCGTAGCGGATGGTCTTATCGGCCTGGTGGGGATCGTTGTTCCCTACATGATCCCGCTCGTTTTGTTACTGGTGTGGCTGGAGGAAGCCGGCATCATGCAGCGCATTGCGTTTGTAGTGGACCGTGGTTTTCACAAAATCGGTTTGCATGGTGGCGTTGCCCTGCCATTCCTGCTTGGCCTTGGTTGCAATGTGCCGGCCATATCCGGGGCCGCCGCGGTGGCCAGCGGCCGTGATCGCATCGTTGCCTCATTGCTTATTACCTTTGTGCCCTGCTCTGCCCGCTCTGCGATTATTCTTGCCATCGGTGGAAAATATCTCGGCGGTATTGGTGTATTCGCGGTGTTTATGCTGACTATGCTTGTCATTGCGCTGCTTGGGCGCCTGCTCAGCAGCCGTTATCCTGAAACGGGTCCAGGCCAGGTCATTGAGATCCCCCCCTATGCACTGCCCACCGCCAATGCCCTCCTTAAAAAAACATGGATGCGTACCAGCGATATCCTGACGATCGTCACACCCTTGCTGGTTGGCGGCAGCATAGTACTGGCGCTACTCACTCATGTCGGCGCCGACAACCTCATTAACATCCTGTTTATACCCGTTACCAGTTGGTGGCTGGGCCTGCCGGTGGTGCTGGGCGTACCCATTTTGTTTGGCGTATTGCGCAAGGAACTGTCCCTGTTGATGATCTATCAGGCCCTTGGCAGTTTCGAGATCGGTGCTTATCTGGATTGGGTTCAAATCATGACCTTCCTGATTTTCCTGACCTTTTACATCCCCTGCATATCCACGTTCGCGGTAATGCTCAAGACCATCGGGCGCAAGGAAGCCTTTTTCTCCATTGCACTGTCAGTCGGTGTGGCACTGCTGGTAAGCGGGGTTATCAGGATATTGCTGGAGGGCGCGCAGTTGACCCGTAGTTTAATGTAGGCACCCGCTGAAACAGCCGTCCCGTAGAGCTATATCTACAACCCCGTTAATCAATACGGCAGCGGTCCTCTGGATCACTAACGAAACTTTTCATCACCGACACAAGTGTAATCGTCGTCTTATTTTCGAAATTCCCGGCAACCATCTGTCCAGGACAGAGCCGTCCCGGTAACGGCAAAAAGCCTGTTACCCCGTCAAAAAAGACAGGGGCAGGCAGTAACGATAAATGGAAAAATATTACCGGCAAGTTCCATTCGACAACCGGTTTCGTGATAGAAACCGGCTACTTGCGGATAATATCCTGGGCCTTTAAAAAGGCAATAACTTCATCGGCCAGCATATCGGGGGTTTTTTCCGCCGCCATCAAAACCAGTTCCGGTTCTTCCGGTGCCTCATAGGGATCATCAATACCGGTAAAACCTTTTATTTCTCCGGCACGGGCCTTTTTGTACAAGCCCTTGGGATCCCGTTGCTCACACACCTCTATGGGAGTATCTACGAAGACCTCAATAAACTCTCTTTCTTTCAATGTGTTGCGCACCCTGTCCCGGTCAATACGATACGGACTGATGAAGGCAGTCAGTGCGACGATGCCGGTCTGCGCAAAAATCTCCGCCACGGCGCCTATGCGGCGAATATTTTCTTCCCGATCTATGGCAGAAAACCCCAAGCCAAAACGTTGTGAAAATTCCTCGCCATGCGAATCTTTCAGCATCCCGGGGCCGGCATTGAGTCCATGACGGACATTATCGCCATCGAGTACAACACTCTGGATATCAGCCTGGTGAAGCTTATGATCCAGCGTATTGGCTATGGTGCTTTTGCCTGAACCACTCAGACCGGTAAACCAGATTACACAGCCTTTGTGGGCATTCTTCTTTTCCCGGATGTCGCGAGAGACCCTGTGCTCGTGCCAGGTAACATTTGTATCATTGGTCATTATAAATTCTCAGTAAAGTTAGTTATTTCAATTTCTTGTCGCGCGGCAGTCACCGGGCGTATTTTCCCGAACGACAACAACCGCCCCATGTGAACAGCCAAGCAAACATGTAACGGTACTGTATTCGGCCAACTTTATCCATGCCATTAGCCCCGGCACAGTCCACAGCACATCACATCGACAGCCCCCCGGTCAACGCTGCGTTCTGCCCGGGTTTCACCACCTTCAGCAATGGCGCTAACAAGGCAGCTATTGAGAGGCGAGCACTGCCGGCCAGCCCATGAAGGCCGCCAAAATCTGTGGCCGGCAGGCATGCAGTGAAATACATCATATACAATAATTATACATTTATTTTCCATAACGCTTGACAATGTATAATTTTTGTATATATTTATAACCGTACATTAGCTGTTTATCTGATTGGTTGCACAGTTCTTGTACAAGACCTTAGCTACATTGGATCGAAGCATTACTAATATTTTCAAACTATTACTAATGTCCTACACACACAGAGACACACAACGTGTCAAAGGAGTACAGAAATGAAATTACATACAATGATCAACATGATTGCCGGGATTGGACTGGTTGTTGGCCCCCTCAATGCCATGGCATCGGATTTTGGTGGCGGCCTGGTGCGGGATAAGAATACCGGCACTACTTATAATGCCAATGCCGGATACAACATGACGCAGCACTCTGGCACCAGCAAGGCTAACAGCGAGCCCAACAGCTACGGTGGTGGACTGGTACAGAACAAGCTGACCGGCACTACCTATAACTCAAATGCCGGATACGACAGGACGCAGCACTCTGGCACCAGCAAGGCTAACAGCGAGCCCAACAGCTACGGTGGTGGACTGGTACAGAACAAGCTGA
>Ga0316194_10000457_pt1 | contig 25933 bp, 25 predicted proteins | sample CroRivsedime1_MG_FD_204936 | JGI IMG/M metagenome (GOLD analysis project Ga0316194, IMG submission 204936) | Coastal sediment microbial communities from Maine, United States - Cross River sediment 1 | ecosystem: Environmental > Aquatic > Marine > Coastal > Sediment | place: USA: Maine...
CGTCATTGCTGACCAGTTTGAGGGCCTTCTTCAGCGGCACCCAGGCACGGTCCCGGTCGGCCTCATCCCACACCTTGTAGACCCTGGTGACCCGCATCGGATATACCTTGACGGTACAGGTCCTGCACCATTTTCTGTGCCGGTAGATACCCAGCATCTTGCCATGCACCCCGCCCTTGACACCGGCTTCTTCCAGCGCCTCCTTGGCGGCCGAGGTGCGCGCATTGTAGTCGGGCTCGATAATGCCCTTGGGGATAATCCAGCGACGCTCTCTGCGTGACGTGATCAGGAGGATTTCAAGATTCCCCTTGCGTACCCGGTAGGGAATCACCCCGGACTGGTGACAAAAGTAATCGGACCTTACAGCCATGGGGTCCTTCGCTTGCTGCAAGTTTTAACATACACTGTAATCAGACATCCTCCGCAAGATAAAGAACAACACGACAGCATCAAAACCAGCCGGGAGTGTAACAACCCATGGCACCAAAATTCCACCGTTGCCGTTGACAACATTCGCCGGTCGTAACAAGACCAGGCAGACAACCGCAGAGACCAAAAAAACCTGTTGGCCATCTGCTACACTGTACCTGTCCTGCAGAGACAGATGCAGACGTTACGGAAAAAGCTTCCGGTATGATGAAACAATCAATTTGGAAAAATATTCAGGATTATTTGCGGCCCCCGCAGGAAACCGTTGTGCTCGATCATTCCCACAGGCTGAGACTGTCGGGCAAGGAGCTGCGCATCCCCATCAGTGGCTATCCGGAGTACCGGATCGAGATGGGCAAACAGACACTCATGCTGTCTCCCGGCCCTGGCATCACTGCTGCAGACAACGCATCACCCTGTGATTTCATCCTGTTCGACCCGGAACGCTACCTGCATGGCATTCACCACATGCTGAGACTGCGCCCTGGCACCACCCTTGCCCTGGACCGAAAGGTTGACTATCAGGAACAGGTATTCAGCTCGCCACGTGATACATTTCGCCGCAAGCTTTCCGTTTCCCACAGCGGCGACAGCCTGATTTTCAGGGACCCGATATCGGAACTCGGCACCTATGTGTCACTGGCCGACGGCCCACAGGAAAGCCCCCGGCTTGTATTGCGGCGCAAGGCTGCCCTGCAACGAGTCCTGGAAATTTTCGGAGGACCACTTGAGCCCCTGCCTGCGCCTGATGCCACTGCAGCCCTTAAACAGGTAAACGCCCTTCTCCGCAACGAAGTCGGCCGTCACCAGGACGCCCTGGGCAATCCCGGTGGCATCCTGGAGTTGCCGGAGCATGTCACACCAATACTCGTCGGCGACCTGCACGCCAGGATTGATAATCTGCTCACGATCCTGAGTGAGAACGCCTTCCTTGATGGACTGGAGAAAGGCACTGCGACACTGATCATCCTTGGTGATGCTGTTCATCCGGAAGAACCTGGCAGACTCGACGAAATGGACAGTTCCCTGTTGATAATGGACCTGATATTCAGATTGAAACTGCAGTTCCCTGATCAGGTCCACTATCTCATTGGCAACCATGACAGTTTTCTGCATGAAATAATGAAGCGTGGCATTCCGCAGGGACTGCTGTGGGAAAAGCACGTGCTGTCGTGCCGTGGCGAGGCATACAAGAGTGAACTGGAACTCTTTTATCAGCTCTCCCCGCTACTGGTAGTTGGAAAGAATTTTATTGCCTGCCATGCAGGACCCGCACGCAGAAAGATCTCGCGACAAATCCTGGTCGACGTGCGCCAGTTTCCGGACATCGTCCATGAAATAACCTGGAACAGGATCAGGACGGCGGGCTTCCCCGCCGGCTATACCCGTGGCGATGTCCGCCAGTTTCGCAAGAACCTGGAAGTTGCCAGTGATACCCCGTTTATCGTCGGGCACCACCCCTGCTCTGCAGATGAAACACTGTGGCTGAATGTCGGTCAGACGCCTCAACACCACGTCGTGATCAGCTCACGACGTGATCGCGTTGGAATCTTTACCCGTGTTGATGGCACCATGGTGCCGCAAATCTATCCTGTTGAAGCGCTGACCAGCTGGCTTAATGAGCAGGCTGCTGTGGCTTCTTGCTAGACATCATGTATTGACCTGCCCAACCTCAAGCGACGTGGGTTAAGCTGAGGTTGGAACAATACACCCCGTGGCTCAGGAGCCTGCCGGGGAATCTTCCGTATCATTAATCGTCCGGGGCATGCCTTCGAAATCGGTACGTACAATGACCCGCATGCCGCAACTGTGAAAGTGCTGCGCCAGTAATTCATAAACCGCGCATTGGCGCTCGATGTCCGTCTTTGTGAATATCCGGTCGACGGGATGACTCTGGACCGCAGCACGGGCCTTGCGTATGGTGTGAATGCGGTCCGCAGGCGACAGCTGGAAATCAAAGACAAAGCGGGTCCTCCAGTTGGTCTGAAAAAACCAGAGCTTGCCCGGAGGGATCTGGATCCGTCCGTAGTCCACCGGCATCGGCGCATCAAGCCAGGCCCGGTCAAACACGGTGTGGCTGTCGCGAAACCCCTTGAACGGTATTCTGAAGTGCACTTCCCGCGGCCTGAATGCCAGAATTCGGCTGCGCCACCAGTGATCCGCCGCGAGGTCGATACAGCCTTCTTCCGGCCAGCCACCCAGCTTCTGAATCAGACTGGACTTGCCGCTGCCGGGTGGCCCGGTAACGATGATCTGGCGAAAGCGTACTCCCTGGGGGACGGCCACACCCTTGATCCAGTCAACGGCTTCAACCTCGATACTGTTCAAGGACTCAGGCACCCCGGGCAAATCGGACAGCAAACACCCGTCGGGCCGGGGCAGGACCCGACAGGTAATCGCTGGTACAGGATTATGTAAACATACCCTTCAGGGTGAAGAAGAAAATTGCTGCCAGCGTGGCACCCACCGGCAGTGTCACCAGCCAGGAAACAACGATACCGCCGATCACGCGCAAATCGATGGCCCCGATACCACGCGCCAGGCCCACCCCGATAACAGCACCCACGGCGATATGCGTGGTGGAAACCGGCAGGCCGGTACGCGACGCCAGCACCACGGTTGCGGCCGCCGCCAGCGTTGCACAATAACCGCGGCTTGGGGTGAGCTGGGTAATGCCGCTGCCGATGGTCTTCATCACCCGATAGCCCATGGTGGCCAGACCGACAACAATACCCGTACCACCAAGCACCAGAATCCACAGGGGCAGGGCCGCCTTTTGCGAAACTTCACCACCGGATTGAATAATGCTGACGACAGCGGCCAGCGGACCGATGCCGTTGGCGACGTCATTTGATCCATGCGCGAACGCCATGGCGCAGGCCGTAAAAATCATCATGGGTGTGAAAACCTTCTCTACACTGGCAAAGTGAAAGTCGCGGTCAGCCCCTGGATCGACCTTGACCCGGCTGATCAGGAACCAGCCAACGACGGCCAGGACCACCCCGAAAATAACCGCCACCGTAAAACTCATGCCGACGGTCATCTCGATATTGAGGTGCTTCAGTCCCTTGAACAGGGTAACCAGGGAGATGATAAAACCGACCAGAAAGATGTAGCCGGGGCCCCAGCGTTTTGCACTCTCGAAGGGGTTTTCCGTATTCAGGATCAGGCGACGGATACTCATCATCAGCAGGAAGGCGATAGTGCCTCCCAGTAGCGGTGATACCACCCAGCTGGCAGCAATCTGCCCAACCTTGCCCCACTGCACGGCATCGACCCCGATCCCCACCACGGCGAAGCCAATGACGGCACCGACGATGGAGTGCGTCGTTGAAACCGGCCACCCCTTGGCTGAGGCGATCATCAACCAGACGGCTGCCGCCAGCAGGGCGGCGAGCATCCCGAAGACCAGTATCTCCGGACTGTTGACAATTGAAGACGGGTCAACAATGCCTTTGCGGATCGTCGCAGTAACATTGCCGCCGGCAATAAACGCACCGGCAAACTCGAAGATGGCTGCAATCAGGATGGCCTGTTTGACGCTAATGGCACCCGACCCCACGGACGTGCCCATGGCATTGGCGACGTCATTCGCTCCAATACCCCATGTCATGTACAGCCCGAAGACCACGGCCATGGCCATAAGGATGAAACCGTAGTTTGTGATTATTTCCATTGGCTTATTCCACTAGGTTAGTTTCAATCAGCGACAAATCACTGCGGCAAGGCGTTAGCCTGCCTGGCCTCACCCCAGCGTTGTCATACGTATGTCATCGGGCTATCAGCAAACGCAAGCGGTCCCCTACCTTCTCGGCATAATCCGCCAGGTCACCAACCCACTCGATAAGCTGGTACCACATCATTACCGAGACCGGCTTGATCTCGTCTTCATGCTCAAACAGGTGACGTGCCAGTTCAATACCGAGGTTATCTGTGTCATCTTCAATCAGATTCAGTTGCTCAACCATTTCCTCGACCCGGCTCGCCTCGCGTCCGCGAAACCCCATGGCCAGCAGTTCGTCCAGTTCCTCGATGATTTTTGCTGACTGTTCACAGGCGTCAACACTGCGACGTGCAAGCGCCAGCATCGGCTCCTGCATAAAGTCCGGTATCTCCATGCGCCGCTCGACCAGCAATCCGGCGATATCCTGGGCGGTATCGGCGATTGAATCCTGCATCTGCAGAACTTCCAGGAGATCACGCCGGTCCACGGGCATAAACAGGCTCTTTGGCAAGGCACCGCGCAGGTCATTCTTGATTTTGTCGGCCGCCGCTTCCCGCTCGAAGATCTTGTCCTTGATGACCGTCACACCTTGCTGGTCACCGGCTGCCAGGGCGTCAAATAAAGGTGGAATTTCCCGGGCGCACTCAAGCGCGACCCGCATATGGACCTGCAAGGCCTTGAAGGGTGACTTGCCGAACATACTTGCGAATGGATTTGTGGATGACATGCTTGAATTCTCCTGTTGCCCTTGCTGTATGAGGTTACAGTCAGGCTTGGTGTACGGAATACTAGACCCCGGGTAGCTGGCCTTATTTGATCCAGATCAAATAAGGCCTTGAAAAGGTATCCAGATGATAATTATTTCATGGCTGCGCGCGCACCCCCGGACCGGGTGAACGTGTAAATGCGCCGCGTGTACCGCGCAGCCCGGTGGCAGGAACAGCTACAGAAACCGCAGAGAAAAGCCTGCATCCCTCAGAAACTGGCGTTCCTTGTGCAGGTCTGCCTTGGTCAGGGAATGCTGTTCCAGCCAGTTTTCAGGAAACCCGAGCGTGATGGCCGACGTGTCGACCTGCATGGATATTTCCGGCACCTGCTCATCAGTCTGACCACGGTGCAGCAGCACGGCAAGGCGTAACAGGACACACAGCCTCAGACCCGGCTTTTGCGCCCGGGCAACCAGGCCTGCAAAACTACTGGTACGCAGTTTCTGCCGGTGATTGAGTACCAACGCCGCCAGCAAGGATTGCTCGGTACGCGAAAAGCCCGGCAGATCAGCGTGTGTCAGGATATAGGCACCATGCTTGTGGTACGCGCCGTGTGATATTTGCAAGCCGATCTCGTGCAACTGTGCGGCCCACTTGAGAATCAGCTTGTTCTCCCCGATCAGTCTCCAGCCGGCCTCGGCCTGCTCAAACAGCGACATGGCCGTGCGCATCACATTTTCATTATGCAGGGTGTCCAGGTTCCAGCGCTGCAGCGCTGACTGCACTGTCGCGACACGCGCATCCTTGTGCTGAATACGCCCGATCAGGTCGTACAACAACCCTTCTCTCAATGCCTGCTCTGATACCCGCATCTGTTGGATACCCAGGGTTTCAAAGACGGCTATCAGTATGGCCAGGCCGCCCGGCAGGACCGCTGCCCGGTTTTCCTTGAGGCTGGCCAGCCTGAGCTTGTCGACATGCCCCTGCTTGATCAGTTTGCTGCGCATTCGATACAGAGACTTGAGGGTGATACCGGTATCACACCAGCCTTCCGCCTGGGCAATATTCCTGATGGACTTGATCGTGCCCGAACACCCGACCGCTTCTTCCCACTTGCCCTGGCCCGCCCTGAAGTCCCTGGCAACCGGATAGAATTTCAGCTCGGCATTGATGATCGCGCGGGTCATACGCTTCCCGGTTATCTCACCGCCGGCGAAATATTGTCTGCTGGCACTGACACAGCCGGTATACATGCTTTCACGCAGCATGGAATCCATGCCCTCACCGATAATAAGCTCGGTACTGCCGCCGCCGATATCGACAACCAGGCGTTTACCCTCGCGCGTGGCACGACCGTGCGCCACACCCAGGTAAATCAGGCGTGCTTCTTCACGGCCGGAAACAATTTCGATGGGATGGCCCAGCAGCTGCTGCGCTTCCTGCGCAAATTCCGCGGCGTTGCTGGCAACACGCATCGTATTGGTACCGACGATGCGCACATCCCCCTGTGGCAGGTTCCGGATGCGTTGGCCGAACTGTTCAAGACACTCCAGTGCACGCGTGCATGCCTTTCGGCTGAGTTTGCCATTGTTCTTCAAACCGCCACCCAGGCGAACGGGCTCCCGCAACCTGTCGATGACCGACAGCGTGCCCGTCTCCTCGAGGCGGGCAACGATCATGTGAAAACTGTTGGAGCCAAGATCTACAGCGGCAACGGTACGCGCTTCACTTTCTTTATCCATAGAATACGTAAATTATCGCTGGGCACTGCAATATAACGGAAGACAGTCGCCCATACTGCACATCGGGAAAACGTCTACTTATCACCACCCAGCATCGCTTCCAGACGGTCACAGAAGGTACGGATCACCTTGATGCGCGAGTACCGCTTGTCGTTGCCCTCCACCAGCACCCATGGTGCAGAATGGGTACTGGTGTGTTCCACGATATCGTTGACGGCCCATTCATAGTCATCCCATTTCTCGCGGTTACGCCAGTCCTCCTCGGTAAGTTTCCAGCGCTTGTGCGGCGTCTCCTCCCGCGCCTTGAAGCGGGCCAGCTGCTCGTCCTTGCTGATATGGACCCAGTATTTCAGCAGCAGGATGCCGTGATCCGTCAGCTGCTCCTCGAATTCATTGATCTCGGCAAAGGCACGCTTCCATTCATCCTCGGCGGCAAACCCTTCAACCCGCTCTACCAGGACGCGTCCGTACCAGCTGCGGTCAAAAATGGTAATCCGGCCGGCGCGGGACAGGTGCCGCCAGAAACGCCACAGGTAATGATGGGCACTCTCTTCATCCGTGGGTGCGGCAATCGGCAGAACCTGGTAGTGGCGTGCATCCAGTGCCGTGGTAACCCGCCGGATGGCACCGCCCTTGCCGGCGGCATCCGGCCCCTCGAACATCATGATGGTGGATATCTTCTTCTTGAGCGCCTTGCGATGCAGCTGGTTCAACCGCGCCTGGCATTGAATTAACTTTTTCTTGTAGTCGGCTTTGGACAAATGCAGCGACATGTCCAGACTGGACAGTACCGTGGCGCCCCTGAGGGGAAATTTCAGCGCGACATTCGCTTCCCCTGCCGTTTCCTGTGTCGCTGTGTCTGACGTGGAGACTGCTGAGAGTTCCGCCAGCAACAAGGCCTTTTTGCGAGCCGCGTCCAGATGCTTGGCAATTTCAGCATGCACAATCTCCCCGACAGTCAGACTACGGAAGCAGGGATCCACGCCCTCGACGATGGTCCAGGGGGCCGTACCGGTACTGGTACGCATAATGGCCCGTTCCGCTGCCTCTTCGAAGCGATCATAAATTTTCCAGTGGTCCCAGTCCTGCTCGGTGACACGCCAGCTCGTCAGGGGGTCTTTTGCAAGTTTGGTCAGGCGGCGCTTCTGCGCATCCCGGCTCAGGTGCATCCAGAACTTGAGGATCAGCGCGCCATCATCGGCGAGGGCCTTTTCGAATGCCAGGATTCGGTCGAGCCGGTCATCGAATGTTGCCACGTCATCTTTCTCATACACCCGGCTCAGTATCGGCTGCGAATACCAGGAACTCAGGAACAGGCCAACGTGGCCTTTCGGTGGCAAATTGCGCCAGAAGCGCCAGTATTCGGGGCGGTCACGTTCTTCATCAGATGGCTCGTCAAACGCCCTGGTTATCAACCAGCGCGGATCCATCCACTCATTGAGAAGGTTGACGGTATCTCCCTTGCCGCCACCATCCACGCCAGCGAAGAGAACAATGACCGGAAATTCGCTGTCAGTCTTGAGATTTGCCTGCACCTCCAGCAATGCCTGCCGCAGTACGGGTTCCCGCTCATTGAACTCGCTTTTCGGAACCTTCTGTCCAAGCTCGGCCGTTCTGAACATGACTATCCTCCTGAAATTCGCTCCGTCTCCGCATCTGCACCTTAACCGGAAACAGTAAAACCGTTATTATGCAACTTGAGTTCGGGAACTCGTTTGTACAGGATACGCTAGCAGGCAGGATGTTCAATGGCAAAAATTTTTGTTGAAGACCGGGAGGAAGACACCAGAGTTCCGTTCCTGCGCGGCATTCTCATTCGCTCCCTGCAGGATGCCGGGCTGCCATTCAGTGATGCCTATGAGCTGGCAACGGAAATTCGCAACCAGCTTGACGAGACACCGCTGATAACCACCGGGGAACTGCGGCAGAGGGTCATCCAGCAGCTCAAGACACGTTCCGGACAGGATGTCATCAACCGCTACGGGAAACAGAGGAAGCCCTTCGGTATCCAGGTGGAACAGCGTGACGGACAGGTAACACCCTTTTCCCGGGTCGAATACCAGCACTGCCTTGAAAACATCGGCCTCACCAGCGAAGAGGCCATGGCTATCGTGACCACCGTTCACAAGCATCTGGTTGACCGGCGTATTGAAGAAATGACATCCCGGCATCTGGGTGAACTGACCTACCGCTACCTGCGGCAGTCAAGTGAACTGGGAGCGGCGGTCGCCCACCGCTGGCTGGTATGGCGTGATTTCATCAGGAGCGGCAAACCGTTGATTTTCCTGATTGGCGGAACGGCCGGCTGCGGGAAAAGCACCACGGCCACCATGCTGGCAAGCCGCCTGGATATAGTACGCACCCAGTCAACCGACATGCTGCGCGAGGTCATGCGCATCATGATGCCCGAACAACTGATTCCGGTACTGCATACTTCATCCTTTACCGCCTGGACGGTGCTACCCGGCCAACCGGAGGACATTAAAGAAGTGCCGGATACACTGCTGGTCAATGGCTATCGCAGCCAGGCGGATTTGCTCGCCGTCGCGATCGAGGCCGTTATTCAGCGTGCCCTGCGCGAACAGGTATCCGTGATCCTGGAGGGTGTCCATATCCACCCGGCATTCATGGAAAGACTGCAAAAAAATAATGACGCCGTCGTTATACCCATCATGCTGGGCATACTGAAGCGCAAACAGCTGCAGCAGAGAATACAGGGTCGGGGTACCGCTGCCCCGCAGCGTCGCGGCGACCGCTACCTGGAGCATTTTGATGAAATCTGGCGCTTGCAGACCCATCTGCTCTCCGAGGCCGACCATGCAAATATACCGATTGTCGCCAATACCCACCGGGACAAGGTATTCCGTGAAATCATGCTTGTCACCATCGAGACCCTTGCCAGGAATTTCAACAGTACACCGCAGACTGTCTTCGGATAAGACCAGACGCATTGACCGGCAGCGCGGCCACTCTCCCGGCAAGACTGCAGGAAAATCAGCGTCATGGCGAGTCAGGCATGGTATAGCGCGGCATTCGTTACATGGTATAGTGACGACCCGCGAATAAGAAAAAGGTCTGTCGTTCCCTGATGTGGCGCTCCTTCCTGGCATTTGGTAAATCGTTGCTGGACAGCCTGCGCGATCTTGCGCCCATCATTATCGTGATTGCATTTTTCCAGCTGGTGGTACTGCAACAGCCGATTCCAAACCTGGCTGGATTGCTCGGAGGCACCCTGCTGGTAACGCTGGGACTGACATTTTTTATCTATGGTCTGGAAATGGGACTGTTCCCGATCGGCGAATCAATGGCGCAGGCCTTCTCGAAGAAGGGCAGTATCTTCTGGCTGCTGGTATTCGCGTTCACGCTGGGCTTCAGCACGACCATCGCCGAACCCGCGCTTATCGCAGTGGCGGAAGAGGCCTCCGAGGTCGCGGCCAAGGGCGGCATCATCGCATCCAGCGAAGCGGCGATGCACAGCTATGCTACGGGGTTGCGCCTCACGGTAGCATTTTCCGTGGGTCTGGCAATTGTCATCGGTGTGCTGCGCATCATCAAGGGCTGGCCCATTCATTACCTGATCATCGGCGGCTATACGGGCATCACCATCATGACGGCCTTCGCGCCCCGCTCCATCATTGGCATCGCCTATGACTCGGGCGGCGTCACCACCTCGACCATCACCGTGCCGCTGGTCACCGCGCTGGGTGTCGGCCTGGCCTCCAGCATCCGGGGGCGTAATCCCATGGTCGACGGCTTTGGTCTGATTGCCTTTGCATCGCTGACGCCGATGATCTTCGTTATGGGCTACGGGATGATCATCTGATGGAGTGGTTAGCCAGTCTGCTCGACAGCCTGCTCGCCACCTTGCGGGATGTATTCCCCATTGCCGCGGTGATATTCGGATTTCAGCTGTTTATCCTGCGCCGGCCGATCCCCAATCTGAAACGGACCCTGTTCGGTTTCTTCTATGTGTTGCTGGGCCTGTCATTATTTCTGCTGGGCCTGGAACAGGCGCTGTTTCCGCTGGGTCGCCTGATGGCCGCACAACTGACGCACCCCGAGTTCCTGACGGACGAAACCGGGCTGCTCCCCTCGATACACTGGACACAGTACTACTGGGTATATATTTTCGCATTTGCCATCGGCTTCAGCACCACGGTGGCGGAGCCCTCCCTGATTGCCGTCGCCATCAAGGCGAACCAGGTGTCGGGCGGCGCCATAGGCATCTGGGGATTGCGTATCGCGGTAGCCATCGGCGTGGCGGTTGGCATTTCGCTGGGAACATGGCGCATCGTGACCGGCTATCCACTGCACTATTTTATTATTGCCGGTTATATCTTTGTCATTTTCCAAACCTTTTACGCACCCCGCATTATCGTGCCGCTGGCATACGACTCGGGTGGCGTGACGACATCCACGGTAACCGTACCACTGGTGACAGCACTGGGTCTGGGCCTGGCGGAATCCGTACCGGGCCGCAGCCCGCTGATGGACGGCTTCGGACTGATTGCCTTTGCCAGCCTGTGCCCGATCATGTCGGTCATGGCCTATGCGCAGATTTCGGAATACCGGGCAAAACGCGACGGCCGGAAAAAAAGTGTAACTACCCGCTAACAGAGGAGCACTCATATGCACTTTAAACTTTTAATTGCCCTGGTTAAGGACAGCAAGACCGACAAGGTAATCGCCGCCGCACGAGAGGCAGGTGCTACGGGTACGACCGTGATCAACAACGCTCGCGGCGAAGGTCTGGAATTGACCCGAACCTTCCTGGGCCTGACCCTGGAAACGCAGCGGGATATGTTGATGCTACTGGTCGAGGAGCACCTGAGCCGGCATATCCTGGAGACCATCAGCGAGGTCGGCGAATTCGAAAATGCACCCGGTAACGGCATTGCGTTTCAGCTCGATGTCGAGGACGCCGTCGGCGTCCTGCATCAGGTAGAGGAACTGACAGACAAGGTAGAGGAGAAACTTTGATGGAAAACAAGATCATCCGTGTAAAAGACATTATGCGGACTCATTTCGGCCGTATTGACCGGCGGGAAACGGTGCGCACGGCACTGTCCATGATGCAGGATTCAAATGCCCGCGCACTGATCGTGAACAAGCGCGATGAAGATGACGAACTGGGCATCGTCGTGCTGGCAGATATCGCCAAGCTGGTACTCGCCAGGGACAAGTCACCGGATCGGGTGAATGTCTATGAAATCATGTCCAAGCCGGTCATACAGGTTACGCCAAATATGGATATACGCTACTGCGCCCGCCTGTTCGACCGCTTCGGACTGGAACGGGCGCCGGTTGTGGAAAACAGCGAGATACTGGGTATTGTAAGTTACCACGTGCTGGTGCTGCGCGGCCTGATGCAGTTTCTCTAGGAACCTGTTTATACTATAAAACAACGCGTGCCTGGCACGGATCTGAATCAGTCTTGCAGCAGCGGCATCCTGCCGCGATTCGTGCCGGGTACGGCGTTTTGACCGCTACGGTTGCTCCTGTCCCGGGTTAATACTTCCCGGGGATAATGCGCCTGCCCACGAGCGAGGCCTCGTCATCATACTTGCCCTTCAGGTTGCGCTTGCCCAGCTTCACCTCGGTACGCGGCAGTTCCTTGTAGGGAATCAGATCAAGCAGATGCGAGATACAGTTCAGGCGCGCACGTTTTTTGTCATCGGAGGGCACGACATGCCAGGGTGAAAAATCCGTATCGGTGGCCTCGAACATGGCATCCCGGGCACGTGAATAATCATACCAGCGGTTAAAGGATTCCTTGTCCATCGGGCTCAGCTTCCATTTCTTGCGGTCATCTTCAATGCGGTCCTCGAAGCGACGCTGCTGTTCATCCATGCTCACATCGAACCAGTACTTGATCAGGATAATGTCATTGTCGATGAGTGCACGTTCGACTGCCGGGGTCATTCTCAAAAAGCGCTCATACTCCTTATCGGTGCAAAACCCCATCACCCGCTCGACCCCGGCGCGGTTGTACCAGCTGCGATCAAACAGCACGATCTCTCCCGCCGCCGGGAAATGTGTTAAATAGCGCTGGATATACAACTGGGTCTTTTCGCGCTCTGTCGGGGCCGGCAACGCAATCACCTTGAATATCCGCGGACTGACCCGCTCCGTGATGCGCTTGATAACACCACCCTTGCCGGCCGCATCCCGGCCCTCGAAGACGATCATGACCTTGGCGCCTGTCTTTCTCACCCAGAACTGCAGCTTGACCAGCTCGCCCTGCAGCTTCGCCAGTTCTTTCTCATAGTCCTTTCTGGAGAGCTTCTGCGGCTTGTCGGCGCCTGCCTTGACTGCCGATTTTTCTGCTGCCGATTTCTTGTGTTTTTTCCCCATTGATTTGCCCTTCCCCTGTATAACGCTAGACAATTGGCGTGTGTCAGAGAGAATATGGACCACAGACATGCAGATTGCAACCGCGGAACCCGGCACCTGATTCCCCGCAACAGGGTAAGATGTCTGCCGCGCATTCATTATCATTGTCACTGGCCCGGTCTTAGCAAACCATGGACATCCCCGCCGAACTCCTGCCCGGCATTTCCCTCTGGCTCGCAACACTCGTGTACGCCATACTGCTCATGGCCGCACTGCGGACGGCACCGTGGCCGAAAATCCTGGACAAGGAGGCATCGAATATCTATTTCGGCGCGGTAGCCATGGTGTCAGTATTGTGGATACTGCGTGCCGGCATCGAGCCGGGCTTCAACTACCACCTGCTCGGGGTAACTGCCCTGTGCCTGATGTTTGACTGGCAGTTTGCGGTACTGGCTGTCAGCCTGGTCGTTATTATTACGACCTGGCAGGGACCAGCCGGCTGGCAGGCCTTTGCGGTGAACACCCTGGTAATGGGTGCTGTGCCCATCCTGTTCACCCGCATCCTGCTCTATGCCAGTCAACGATTACTGACCCATAATTTCTTTGTCTATATCTTCCTGAATGCCTTTTTCGCCGGCGCACTCTCCATGCTGGCGTGCGGCCTGGCGGCAGCCGCCCTGCTGACGCTGGCAAACGGGCATGCCACCGGCAGCACTGCCGGAGACTATCTGCAGGTCATACCCCTGTTAATGTTCGGCGAAGCCTTTCTCAACGGCATGGCAATGACATTGCTGATAGCCTACAAGCCACGCTGGGTGGCGACATTCCATGATGAATGGTATCTGCACGGCAAGTAATCAAACAAGCCGTGGACTTTCGGCAACAGGGCTTTTATTCTTGCACGGCACCCAACGCAGATCTCGCCACGCAACCCATGCACTTTTGATACCGCCGAAACCGGGAATAAAAACATGAAAAACCTGCTGCCACTACTACCTGTATCCGCCCTGAACCGGTCCCGGGCCATGCTGATTGCGGGCGCCTTTTTGCTCTTTGTGACTGCACTTCCGGTACTGGCGGAGACAGCGCCGGATACGGTATCTATCGACTGGTTAAACCTCGGCATGGGACTGTTTGGCGGTCTGGCCATGTTCCTGTTTGGCATGGAACAGATGTCCGAGGGACTCAAGGCAGCGGCGGGAGACACGCTCAAGGATGTGCTGTCCCGTCTGACCAAGAACCGGATCATGGGTGCGTTGACCGGTGCCTTTGTGACGGCGGTCCTCAACTCCTCGTCAGTCACTACCGTGCTGGTGGTCGGGTTCATCTCTGCCGGCTTTATGACACTTACCCAGTCGGTGGGTGTCATCATGGGGGCAAATATTGGCAGTACCTTTACCGCCCAGATAGTGGCTTTCAACGTAACCCAGTATGCACTGATCCTGGTCGCCATCGGTTTCCTCATGCTGTTTACCGGCAAATCGGAAAACATACGGCATTACGGCAGCATGACCATGGGACTCGGACTGGTCTTCTACGGCATGGGAGTCATGGGGGATGCCATGCTGCCGTTGCGCAGCTACCAGCCATTCCTTGACCTCATGGTCAGCATGGAAAACCCGCTGCTCGGCATCCTGGTGGGGGCGGTATTCACCGGTCTGGTCCAGTCATCGGCGGCCACCACGGGTATCGCGATCGTCATGGCCTCATCCGGGCTGATTACCCTGCCGGCCGGGATAGCACTGGCCTTCGGCTCCAACATCGGTACCTGCGTAACCGCCATCCTGGCATCCCTGGGCAAGCCGGTGGAGGCAGTGCGTGCAGCAATGGTACACATCATTTTCAATGTTGCCGGTGTATTGCTCTGGGTTCTGTTTATCCCGCAGCTGGCCGATTTTATCGTGGCCATCTCACCGAGTTATCCTGACCTCAGCGGCAAGGCGCAAATGGCAGCCGAGGTGCCACGCCAGATTGCCAATGCCCACACGGTGTTCAATGTAGCCAACACCCTGCTGTTCATCAGCTTCACCACCTATTTTGCACGGCTGGTGGAAAAGCTGGTGCCGGCACAGCCGGTAGAGGAGAAGATTATCATCGAACCCCGTTTTCTGGAGAAGGATGTAATCGGGGTTCCGAGCATGGCACTTGAACAGATAAGGTACGAACTGGGGCACATGGGCGAGTTTATTAACGAGATGTTCTCGACCCTGCGCCTGGGCGTACGTGAAAGTGACAAGCAGAAATGCGATGAGGTACTGAAACTGGATGACAAGGTGGACATTTTGCATGATGCCATTCTTGAATACATGAGCGAGTTACGCCAGGCCGCCCTGACGGACAGCCAAAGTGACCGCTTTCAGGCATTGATGAGTGCCACGGTGAACCTGGAAAACCTTGCAGATATTATCAATGATGAACTGGTACCGATCGGCAAGGGTTTTATTGATATGCAGGTTGAACCCAGCGAGGCCACTCGCTTGTTGCTGACCACGCTGGCAGACAAGGTAGGTCATGCGATTGACCAGGTGATCCAGGCAGTGCGGGAAGACGATGAGACGGCCGCAGAAGAGGTCATCACCATCAAGGATGAGGTGCGCCGGATAGCGGACGAGTTCCTCATGCGTCAGTCCGAGCGTATCGGCGTCCAGGACAGCGGACACCTCAACCTGGTGCGGCTGGAAATGGAGCTGCTGGATAAACTGCGCGGCATCTATACCCTGGCCAAGCGCGTCGCCAAGGATTTTGTACCCAGTGAGGTGGCGAACAAGGCGTGAGTTGCGTACGGGTTACAAACAGCTGAGGTAACATTCCCGAGGGGATTCACCCGGCCCATCCATGGACTCCGGCCAACACACGACAGGCTCCTAGATATCCCTGATAACCTGCAACATATCCAGCGCGGTAACAATACCGATTAACTTGCTGTCACGGGTAACGAAAACACGGTGTATTCTTCCCTTGAGCATGGTTTCGGCCACTTCCTGCACACGGGTATCCTCACTGACGCTGAATATCATGGGGGTCATGATGTCACGCACCTGTGCGGGTGTTTCATACTGGATATGCAATTCACGCAACTCATCCCTGCTCATGCGCCGTTCCAGTTCATACAAATAGACATCATGGGTATCACCCCTGTCCGAGTTGTGTTCATGCAGGCGGTTCTGGCGCACGATATCCGTAAGGGAGACAACGCCGATCAACTGGCCGTCCGCGCCCGTGACGGCAGCTCCCGAAATGCCCTTGTCGACCAGAAAGTCTGCCAGTTGATCCAGTGACCAGCCGGCCTCTACAGCGAGCACTTCATCGCGCATCACATCCTTGACCGTCATTTCTCCGGCTGATTTCCGAGTATCGCTCATCTATGTTCTCCTGACTTATGTAAATGGTGGACCGAATGAGAAAATCTGGCTGATTGTAGCATGGTAATACTGCGGGCCTGCACCGGCCTGGCTGTAGCGGCGGCGTTTGCTGCTGAACGGTCCGGGAGGTCATGTCCCCCGTCGGTGGCCTCTGTCGCCACATCATCCAGCTCACTGATCATCGTCAATCTCGATTATACTGGGGCCAGTATCGAGACCATCTGTCGTCATAACCAGCCATTACACAGCGGGAAATATTCATGTCATTACAGGATCAATTGCTGAAGGCCGGCCTTATCGATGATAAGCAGGCAAACAAGATCAAGAAAACCAGGCTCAAACAGACCAAACAGAAGCAAAAAAACAAGATAGAGACGACCGATGAGGCGAAGCTGGCCGCGCAGCAGGCACAGGCCGAAAAGGTGGCGCGTGATCGTCAACTCAACCAGCAACGCAAGGCCGAGGCCGAGCGCAAGGCCATCGCAGCCCAGGTACGCCAGCTTGTCGAGATGAACCGCCAGCCCAGGGATGAGGGTGATATCGACTACAGTTTTACCGATGGCACCCTGATCAAGCGTCTCGCCGTTACCAGGACGCAGCTGAAACAGCTGAGTAATGGCGGACTCTGCATCGTCAAACTGGATGAGCAGTATGAGCTGATACCAACCCTGGTTGCCGAAAAGATCCGGCAGCGTGACGAGCATACACATATCCTCAGCAACCCGGCCACCGAGGCCCCTGACGAAGATGACCCCTACGCCGATTTTCAGGTGCCCGACGACCTGATGTGGTAGTTCGCAGATTATGACTTTTCCGGATTGCGTTTGATCCTGATCAATACGAAAATATGCCACAGGGTGTTTAATGCCAGGCGGTACCCCCACTGCCACACTCACCAGGAACCCGATGTATGAAACAGGATGAAATTATCAAGGCGATAATTGCATCTGCCGGCGACTCGCCCGAGACCAGGCGGCAGTATCTGTTGCAGTATCTTTGCCAGATCCAGCACCGGCTCTCGTACATTCCCGGGGACGCAATCACGCAACTCGCCGCCATGCTGCAGATGCCGGCCGCCGGGATTCGCGGCGTCATCGGATTCTATGCCTTCCTGCATGAACAGCCGCGTGGCGACTATGACATCCTGCTCAGCGACAGCATCACCGATCACATGCTCGGCTCCCGCATGCTGCTGCAACAACTCTGCAACAGCCTTGGCGTGGAAATCGGCGTACCGCGTGCCGATGGCCGTGTCACGGTTGCAACCACCTCCTGCACCGGCATCTGTGACCAGGGGCCCGCCATGCTGGTCAACGGCCAGGTGATCAGCCGGCTGAGCGGCAGCCGCATCGACCGGATTTGCAAGCTGATCGAGACAGGCACCAATATCTCGCAGTGGCCGGCGGAATTCTTCCAGCTTGAAGACAATATCCGGCGGCGCGACCTGCTGCTGGCGGATGAAACCGCGGCCGCCAGCCCCGACGGCAGCGCGTTGCGTGTCCTGCTGGAAAGCGGCGCCGATGCCCTTCTCGACGTTATCGAAAAATCCGGCCTGCGCGGCCGCGGTGGCGCAGGTTTCCGCACCGCCATGAAATGGCGTTTCTGCAAACAGGCTGCAGCCGATAACCATTACGTTGTGTGTAATGCCGACGAAGGCGAGCCCGGCACCTTCAAGGACCGGGTCCTGCTGGACAGCTACGCCGATAGCGTCTTCGAGGGCATGACCCTGTGCGCCGGCGTCATCGGCGCATCCCGGGGTTACCTCTACCTGCGCGGGGAATACCGCTACCTGCTGGAACCGCTGGCAGCGGTGCTGCAACAACGCCGCGAAAACGGCCTGCTCGGGCAGCGCATTCTCGGCAAGGACGGTTTTGACTTCGACATCGAAATCCACCTCGGTGCCGGCGCCTATATCTGCGGCGAGGAGTCGTCGCTGATCGAATCACTGGAAGGCAAACGCGGCATCCCGCGTAACCGCCCGCCCTTTCCGGTGACGCATGGTTTCCTCAAAAAACCGACGGTGGTCAACAATGTCGAGACCTTCATGGCCGCCGCCAGGATCGCCGCGCTGGGCGCCGACTGGTTCTGTATTGCGGGCACGGCAGAGTCCACCGGTACCAAGCTGCTCAGTATCAGCGGTGACTGCGAGCGCCCCGGCATTTACGAATATCCGTTCGGGGTTACCATCAAACAGGTTCTTGAAGACTGTGGTGCGACCAACACCCAGGCGGTACAGGTTGCGGGCGCAGCAGGCACCACCCTGCCAGTGGCAGAGGCCGGCCGCTGCATCGCCTTCGAGGACGTCTCGACCGGCGGCTCGTTCATGATATTCAACAACGAGCGCAAGCTGCTCGACATGGTGCAGAACTTCGCACATTTCTTCGCACACGAAAGCTGCGGTTTCTGCACACCCTGCCGCGTCGGTGGCTCGCTGCTGAAGGATCTGGTCGACAAGCTCGTCAATGGTCATGCCACGCAGTACGATATCACTGCCATGCAACAGATCGGTGCCCTGATGAAACGAACCAGCCTCTGCGGCCTTGGCAGCACCGCACCCAACCCGGTACTCGACCTGCTGGAACGCTTCCCGCAGCTGGTCGAAGACCGGCTGGCGCACAGTGGCTACGAGCCGGCCTTCGATCTCGACGCCGCCCTGCAGGAGGCGCGCGACATCACCGGACGTGATGACGCCGGCGCGCACATCGAGGCCAGCACATGAGCGCGGCCAATACTTTCAGGCTCGATGGCCTTACCATTGAATTCAGACATGGCGACACTATCATGGATGCCGCACTGCGTGCCGGAGCCTACATACCACACCTGTGCCATAACCCCGAATTCACACCGCACGGCAGCTGCCGTGTGTGCGTCGTCGAGATCAACGGCCGCCGGGTTGCCGCCTGCACTCAGCCGGCAGCCGCAGGACTCGAGGTGGACAACAGTTCCGGGGCCATTATCGAGGAACGACGCAACCTGCTGCAGATGCTGTTCGTGGAGGGCAACCACATCTGTCCCGGCTGTGAAAAAAGCGGTGCCTGCCAGTTGCAGGCCGTGGCCTATTACACCGGCATGCTGTCGCCCCATTACACCCATTTTTTCCCGCGACGTACGGTGGATGCCTCGCACCCGGATACCGCGATTGATTTTAACCGCTGCATCCTGTGCGAACTGTGCGTGCGTGCCAGCCGTGACATTGACCACAAGAACGTGTTCACGCTCAGTGGCCGTGGCATTGACACTCACCTGACGATCAACTCGCCCAGCGGCACACTCGGCGACAGTACGTTTGCCGCCACCGACAAGGCCGCCTCTGTCTGCCCGGTCGGGGCAATCCTGCCCAAGCACTGCGGCTACGACCAACCCATCGGCGAACGCCTGTATGACCGGCAGCCGATCAGCATCGTCGGCGATGTTGCCACACAGGAAACCGACGACCACGGAGAGGAACATGGCGGATAAAATCAGGGTCGCGACTGCTTCATTATGTGGCTGCTTTGGCTGTCACATGTCGCTGCTGGATATCGACGAACGCATTATCGACCTGGTACAGCTGGTTGAATTCGACCGTTCGCCGATCACCGACATCAAGACGGTGGGGGATTGCGACATCGGCATTATCGAGGGTGGCGTCGCCAATGCGGAAAACGTCGAGGTACTGCGTGAATTCCGCAAACACTGCAAGGTGCTGGTTGCACTGGGCGCCTGTGCGGTGAACGGTGGCATACCGGCAATGCGCAATTCATTCGAGCTGCGGGAGTGTCTCGAGGAAGCCTATATCGACGGCATCGGCGTGGCCAATCCGCAAATACCGAACGACGTGGAAATCCCGATGCTGCTGAACAAGGTGCACCCGATTCACGAGGTGGTCAAGGTCGATCATTTCCTGCCCGGCTGTCCGCCATCGGGCGATACCATCTGGACATTCCTGACGGAATTGATCGAAGGCAGGCCGATCAGCTTTCCCTATGAACAGATCCATTATGACTAGGGCAGCTGTGCGTCCATCGACATACCGGCGCATGCCGGTACCCAATCTTTCGTCATCCCGGTGTATGCCGCGATCCAGAGGGTTCAATACACTGGATGACGGCATGCGCCGGCATGACAACCAAGGAATTAAAAAGTGATGCCATCCAACCTCGAAACCGCCGCCAACCCGGAAAAACTCGAACGCATCGTGATCGAGCCGCTGACCCGTGTCGAGGGTCACGGCAAGGTCACGCTGCTGCAGGATGAGAACCTGCACATCAGGCAGGCACGGCTGCACATCGTCGAATTCCGTGGCTTCGAAAAATTCATCCAGGGCAGGCCCTACTGGGAACTGCCAGTGCTGGTTCAGCGCCTCTGCGGCATCTGCCCGGTCAGCCACCACCTTGCCGCGGCCAAGGCCACCGACATGCTGGTCGGCACGACACAGCTGACACCGACTGCCGAGAAGATCCGGCGCATGATGCACTACGGGCAAACCCTGCAGTCACACGCACTGCATTTTTTCCACCTGTGCTCGCCTGACCTGCTGTTCGGTTTTGATGATGATGTCCGCCATCGAAATATCGTCGGGCTCATCGAGGACAACCCGGACATCGCCAAACAGGGCGTACTGTTGCGCAAGTATGGCCAGGAAGTCATTCGCCTCACCGCCGGCAAGCGCATTCACGGCACCGGTGCCATCCCCGGTGGCGTCAACAAATCGCTGAACCGTGAGGAAATCGCCTACCTGCAAAAGGACATCGAGCAGATGGTGCAGTGGGGCCAGGACGCGGTCGAGCTGATCAAGTGCATTTTCTTCGAACAACTCGATTATCACATGGCCTTCGCCTCGATCGATACCAACATGCTGAGCATGATCGGCGCGCACGGCGAATTCGACATCTACCATGGCGGACTGCGCGCGCAGGACGCAGACGGCGGCACGATTTTCGACCACGTCGATTACACCCGTTACAACGATTACATCCGTGAAGGCGTGAAGAACTGGAGCTACATGAAGTTTCCGTTCATCGAGACCCTTGGCGCAGAAAATGGATGGTACCGCGTCGGGCCGCTGGCACGCGTGAACAACTGCGATTATTTCAGCACGCCGCTGGCCGAAGAGCAACGCAAACTCTTCAGGGAGGCCGGTGGCGACAGGCCCGTACAGGCAACGCTCGCGTTCCACTGGGCGCGCCTGATCGAACTGCTGTACTGTACCGAGGCCATCAGGGATCTGCTGCTGGACCCCGACATCAGCGGCACGGAATTGCTCAACAAGGGTGAACTGCAGCGCTGCGGCATCGGCGTACTCGAAGCTCCGCGCGGTACGCTGTTCCACCACTACGAGATCGATGCTGACGGCATCGTCAACAAGGCCAACCTGATCGTCTCCACCACCAACAACAATCAGGCCATGAACGAGTCCATTCGCCAGGTCGCCGGCGTGTACCTCGATGGCAAGCAGTTAACAGAACCAATGCTGAACCAGATCGAGGTGGCGATTCGTGCATACGATCCCTGCCTGTCATGCGCCACGCACGCAATGGGCAAAATGCCGCTGGAAATCATCCTGGTCAACGAACAGGACGAAGTTATCGACAGGCTCGAAAAACGGGTCACGGGAGAGATACGGCGAACATTTTCCTGAGTAAGTTCTGATTCCTTCATCATGCCGGCATCCAGTGCATTGAAAACCCTGGATCCCGGCATACTGGGATGACGATGAAGCAGTTAGTCAGGGGTTCTCCTGGATCATTCATTATATGCTACAGCCCCCCTCGCCTAACCCTGTTCTGATTTTCACCTGGGGCAACCCTTCGCGCGGCGATGATGCACTCGGGCCGGCAATGTATGAACTACTGCTACAGGAAGATTTCAACGGTACCGATCTGCTCACCGACTTTCAGCTGCAGATTGAACACTGCATCGACCTCGAAGGTCGCAAGCGCGTGCTGTTCGTGGACGCGAGCACCTCGGCAAAGGCACCGTTCGAGCTTGTCCGCTTGCAGCCGGAACAGGACACCAGCTATACCACGCATGCAATGAGTCCGCAGGCACTGTTGTCCGTATACCAGCAGGTCAATGGCTGCATGCCGCCGCCGGCCTGGCTGCTGTCCATCCGCGGTTACGAGTTCGGCCTCGGCCTGCCAATTTCACCCGCAGCACAGCAACACCTGCTGGAGGCATTCAACCATGTAAAGGTGTTTATTGACCCTGCCCGGCCTGCTGAGTGGACAGAATATACAGAAAAACAGGGGGGTATTAGTTAATTCGTCTGCCGGGTGGGATGAATAGTTATCCTGTTGCTAAATATCCAGACAGGTTACCTGGAGGTCCATGAGACCCTCATCCAGTTCACCGCGAGTAAACAGTTCGGTTCCGGGATGCGCCGCAGTGCTACTGCCACACATGACGCCAAGGCGCAGCATGTCTTCCGGTGATTTGCCGTTTCGAATCGCGGCAATCAAACCGGCAACCAGTGAATCGGCGCTGCCAACGGTTGACTGTTTGTGTACCTTCGGGGCGCTGCAATGGTAGCTGTTGGCACTGTCGGTCAGGATCGCGCCCTCGCCACCCAGAGAAACACACAGGTATTCCACGCCACCCCGTTGCAGTACCCGTGCTGCTTCCGCCACGCGCGGAATGTCCTCCAGACGACGCTTGCAAATCATTTCGAGCGCATAACGGCTCAACCGGACCAGGTAAGGTTCAGCCTTCAGCGCCAGTTCCAGCACATCACCGGACGCGTCCAGCACCACCTTTCCTCCCTGTGCGCTGACCTGTTCAGCCAGTTCTCGGTAGGTGGAATCGGGCACCCCCGGCGGAATCAAACCGGACAGCACGGCAATACCATCGCCCGCCGTGCCCAGAAAACAGTCAATTATCTCGGCCAGCACATCGGCAGGGATATCCGGCCCGAGGCTGGTTATCTCAAACTGGCCGGGGGGGTTCTGCTGCATGATGTTGGTGTTGAGCCGTGTTTCACCCTGCAGGCGAAACCAGTTGTGATTGTCCTCCAGGGTATCACCCAGCAGGCGCAGCAGCAGCGCCCCGCTTTCTCCACCGAGGGTGCTGCAGCAAAAAACGGGCACACCCAGCTCGGTCAGTGCGCGTGCAATGTTGATGCCGTTGCCGCCAGGATAGTATGCGGTGTTGGTGGCGCACACCTTCTGGTACTCCAGCAACTGCGGAATCTCATAGCTGATATCCACGGCCGGGTTGAGCGCGAGCACCGCCACTTTTTTGTCTGGATTATCGATCATCGTTATCTCCGTATCAGCGCAACCGCTGCTTGAGTATCAGGCTGCGTCCGGTCATCTCCGGTGGCTGAGGCACACCGAGCAATTCCAGAATGGTAGGTGCAATATCCGCAAGACCGCGTCCGGTGCTGAGCCGTACCGGTCCTTCTCCCATGATCAGGAAGGGAACCGGGTATTCAGTGTGCTGGGTATGGGGTTCACCGGTGTTGGGGCTGATCATTTCATCACAGTTGCCATGGTCTGCAGTGAGCAGGATCCGCCAGTCATTTTCCAGTGCCACCCGGAATACACGGTGACTTTCCAGATCCAGCGTCTCAACAGCACGAATAATGGCTTCGCGCCGCGCCGTATGGCCCACCATATCGGCATTGGCAAAATTGGTGACGATGAAGTCGTACTGGCCACCGTTAATGGCTGCGATCAACTCGTCTGCAATAGCGGACGCACTCATCTCCGGCTGGACATCGTAGGTCGCAACAGCAGGCGAATCCACGATAATACGGTCTTCCTGTGGAAACGGCGCTTCCCGCCCACCGTTGAAGAAATAGGTCACGTGGGCGAATTTTTCTGTCTCGCTGCAGTGCAATTGCGTCAGATTCGACTCGCTGATGACCTCCGCCAGTACCTGGTCGGGTGCCTCCCGCGGGAACAGTACATGGAAGGGAAAGCCGGCATCATACTCGGTCATACAGACCAGTTTTTTCAAACACAGGCCACCGCGGTCAAAACCGTTAAAGTCGTCCACGCCAAAGGCTGCCGACAACTGGCGCATGCGATCGCTGCGGAAATTAGTGAACAGCACGGAATCGTGCGGGGCAATCCCCGCATATCCTGCAATAATCGTGGGCTGTATGAATTCATCTCCCTCACCACGTGCATAGGCCGCTTCTATGGCCTCCCGGGGACTGGCCGCTGTCAACCCCTGCCCCGGCACCATCGCATCCCATGCCCGTAGCGTCCGGTCCCAGTGCCTGGCCCGGTCCATCGCGCAGTAGCGCCCGCTTACCGTGGCGATCCTGCCACGTCCCAGGCTGGCGAGGGCACTTTCAACCTCATCCAGATAGCCCAGCGCCGCCCTGGGTGCGGTGTCGCGCCCATCGGTAATCATGTGAATCACCGGTTCCACCGGGGTTTGACGCAGCAGTTCAAGAATACCAAGCAGGTGCTCGATGTGTGAGTGCACGCCGCCATCGGATATCAGGCCGACCAGGTGCAGGCAGCTGGAGTCCGTCAACAGGGATTGCCACGCAGGTAACTGCGTAAAACTGCCGTTATAGATGGCATTGGCAATCCGTACCAGGTCCTGTTCGAGTATCCTCCCCGACCCCAGTGTCAGATGCCCGACCTCGGAATTTCCAAACTGCCCGTCCGGCAGACCGACCGCCCGCCCGGAGGCCTGCAACACGCTATGCGGGTAAGAAGCAAAATAATGATCGAGGTGGGGGGTGCGCGCCAGTGCCCACGCATTATGTACACGACTCGGATTAAGTCCGAAGCCATCAAAGATGGCCAGCAGGACAGGCCTTGGTTTCAATACATCCCCTCTCGATCCTGAGTTACCGGTCTGACTGTTCCGCACCCGGACGGTAACCGCTGTTGCACGCAAGCCGCGTTATGCAGGAGTCTGGCAGGATAACGCAGACCCTGCAAGCAACACGCTGCGAATCAACCGCGAAATTTTATCTCCAGGTAAACTAATCAAGCACCAGTATATATGTTATAAACTCCTCTACCGTTTTCCAGAAACATGATGGAGTGACATGACAATGACCGAAAGACTGACCCTGAAGAAACTGTCGGATGAGCTGGTACAGCTGCGTGCACAAATGCAGGAAATGGAGATGCGACTCGAACAAACGTTTGCAAGCAGGCTGGAAAGTGCGCTCGCTGCAGCAGCGCCTGCTAAGAACCCCGGCACGACATCTGCGTCGCTGACCGGGATTGATGCAGCACAACGCATGCGGATGATTACCCATGAAGCCTACCTGATAGCCGAACGACGCAATTTCCAGGGGGGCGATCCGTCGCAGGACTGGATCGAGGCAGAAAAGCTGGTCGATTACCGGCTCATGCAACCGGGCGAACCCCCGCAGCCCGTCAGCGACGCCTCAAAGGCGCGCAAAAAAACGGTGCGCTCCTCCAAAAAACCGGGCAACATCAAAAAAGCGGACACAAAATCATCCGATTCGGCAAAATCATAAGCCCTGTCCGTCCAGTTGGTGCGATTTGATCCAGGGGGTTTCATGCACCAAAAAAAACGGCAACGGCAGCAATTCCCCCTGTTTGGTGCGCCCCGCGCCATACCTACCGGCATCATGAGGTTCCTGGACAGCGGACACTGCTACCGGTTTGAATGGCAGCGGGAATTGCTGCAGTCGAGCTAACCATGGGGCTTTAGCTGATA
>Ga0316194_10000459_pt1 | contig 25911 bp, 27 predicted proteins | sample CroRivsedime1_MG_FD_204936 | JGI IMG/M metagenome (GOLD analysis project Ga0316194, IMG submission 204936) | Coastal sediment microbial communities from Maine, United States - Cross River sediment 1 | ecosystem: Environmental > Aquatic > Marine > Coastal > Sediment | place: USA: Maine...
CTGGTCCATGCCGAAGTCCTGGCCGTTGATACCGTGAACGACGTAGGCGGTTGCCAGATGGTGGTCGGCTACTACGGCGGTCGAGCCCAGCAGGGCCACGATCGCGACCGCCCCCAGTGAAAGCGCTCTCTTTCGGGTCATCTCCTGTCCTCCCTTCGGACCTGCGTCCAATAGTCCCCCCCCGCAAGGCCTGCATCCGATGGGCCGGGCAGGGTAAGAGTTGTCTTGATCTGTCTCGAAGTGCAGCAAAAATGTACCGGCATGTCCGCCCGACGCCAAGACAATTACGTGGGAAAGAGAAGAAATCACAGGAATCCGGTCTTTCTTCTTAGTCCAGGGTGCGAGAAGGGGTCTGCGTGCCGATCGCGCGGGAGAGTAGCAGCAGGGTCAGCCCGAGCGTCATCACGAACGGGCCCTCCCACCAATCCATGACGAGAAGCGCCACGCCGAGCAGGGTCACCGCAGCACCCAGGTAGATCAGGACGTAAAAAACTGGGGACAGTACACCTATTTCAAATCTCATCGCTGATCTCTGCCGGGGGGTTGAGTGAAATAGGTGTACTGTCCCCAGTTTCCCGGCGCCGGTTTGCACGACGGTATCGCGCGGGATAACCTCCACAAGATCCCGATGAACACCACAAGGAGGGCCGAGAGTTGAAACGGATCACGACCATTCTGTTCACTTTGCTCGTCGCGCTGGTCCTGGCGGCCACGCCCGCCCTGGCGGCCGGGTCGAAGAAGGTCGAGGAAGACAAGGCAGGCGCCGAGGACTACAACGCGGGCGTGAAGTTGATGAAAAAAGGAGAATACGCCGAGGCGCAGGAACGCTTCGAGGCCGCGCTGGCCGAAAACGAAAGCTTCGCCGAGGCGCACAACAACCTCGCGTTTTCCATGAGGAAGCAGGGAGAGCAAAACTGGCAAAAGGCGCTCGAGCACTACAACCGTGCGGTCGACCTGAATCCGAAGCTGGCGGAAGCCTACATGTACCGCGGCGTGCTCTACAGCCTGATGGGCGAGGAAGCGAAAGCTCTCGCCGACCACGCCACGCTTTTGAAGCTCGACCGCAAGCTGGCCGAAGCGCTACAGGCGGCCATCGCCTCCGGTGAGGAACCGGACGGGCTCGAGGGACTGGCCAAGAGTTGGTAGTGGTGCGCGCGCTCCTCGCGCTCCTCGCGCTCCTCGCGCTGGTCGCCCTTGCGACGACCCTGCTGGCGGCATCGGGGGAGTCCGCGCACGATGCGCCCCATGCCTCGGAGCTGCCGTCCGGCTTCCCCGCGCCGCTCGTTCCCGCAGACAACCCGATGACGCCGGTCAAGGTCGAGCTTGGCCGGCTGCTGTTCCACGACCCGCGTCTGTCGGGCAACGGTGAGCTGGCCTGTTCGGGGTGTCACCGGCCGGAGCTGGCCTACACCGACGGTCGCGCGCGCGCCGTGGGCACCACGGGCGAAGAGCACCCGCGCTCGGCCATGAGCCTGGCCAACGTGGCCTACGCCGCGACGCTGGGCTGGGACGATCCCACGCTGACCCGGCTCGAGGATCAGGCCCTGGTGCCGTTGCTCAACGAGCACCCGGTGGAGATGGGGGTACGCGGCCGCGAGCAGAAGGTGCTGGCCAGGCTGCGGCGCGACCCCACCTACCGTGAGCTGTTCGGTCAGGCCTTTCCCGAAAGCGCCGAGCCGTTCACGCTGGACAACGTCACGAGGGCCCTGGCTTCGTTCGAGCGCACGCTGATCTCGGGAAACTCGCCCTACGACCGCTGGGCCTACCGCGGCGAGGTGGACTCGCTGACACCTCGCGCCCGAGCCGGTGCGGCGCTGTTCTTCTCGCGCCGCCTGTCGTGCTTCAACTGCCATGCGGGATTCAGTCTTTCCGGCAGCGTGGTCCACGAGGACGCCGAACCGGCCGAGCCGGTCTTCCACAACACGGGGCTCTACAACCTCGACGGGCAGGGTGCGTACCCGGAACCGAACACCGGAGCCCAGCGGGTGACCGGCCGGCCGGACGAGATGGGGAAGTTTCGTGCGCCGACGTTGCGGAACGTCGCGTTGACCGCGCCCTACATGCACGACGGCAGCCTGGCCACGCTCGAGGAGGTTCTCGACCACTATGCCGCCGGGGGGCGAGCGATCGCCACGGGTCCGCAGGCCGGGGACGGCCGTGCCAGCCCGCTGAAGGATCCGCTGATCGCGGGCTTCGAGCTGAGCCCTGAGGAGCGCGCGGCGCTGATCGCCTTCCTCCACGCGCTCACCGACGAGTCCTTTGTCGAGCGCGCACGCAGCCTCGCTCCCGATCGTGCGCGCCGGCCAGAGAAGTAGGCGACATCCGCTCACGGGGGCAGCGGCTAAAGCCTCGCGGCGACGGGCTTGCCCTGCTCTCGCGCGGCGCGGCAGAAGCGGTAGCCCGACCACACCATCAGAGACGAGCCCACGACCAGCACGGCGTCGGAGATCTCGAGAGCCTCGAAGGCGCGCGCGACGGTGAACCGCGGGACCGAGTCGCCGAAGAACACCACGGCCGGTTTCAAGACCCCGCCGCCGCACCTTTTCGTGACGCACGAAGTCGGCGTGCCGCACGGGCTGGCGGCGTTTCCATTCTCCGTGGGTGTCGCGATAGTCGGGAATCCCCTAAGCTGCGCTCACGCCGGCGCCGGTGAGCACGAATAGCCTCGGGTGTGGGGTCACGAACTCGGCGAGACGGTCGAGCTCTCCACTCATGACGTGAAGTCTATATCGGCAGCGCCGCGGTCTCATCCCTGTGTTACGATCGCGAGGGTACGTGGGTCGATCCTCTTACGGTGTGCGAGCGGTCCGACGATGAAAAATCAAGAAGCGCGCGCGCGGCTGCGACGGCTGTTGCAGAGCCAACCGCTGGGCGTGCTGGCGGTTGGAGGCACCGAGACGATGCATGCGACGCTCGTCGCCATCGCCGCGACCGAGGATCTGCGGCAAGTGATTCTCGCCACCAGCCGCGCCACGCGGAAGTTCGAGTTGATGCGGCGCAATCCGCGCGCGGCGTTGCTCGTGGACGATCGGACCAACCAGGTCAGCGACTTTCGTGACGCCCAGGCGGCCACCGCGCACGGACTCGCCGCCGAGGTCGAAGCCGGCAACATGGAGGAAATGCGTGCGCTCTATCTCGGCCGGCACCCCTACCTGGAAGAGTTCGTTCGCGCTCCCACCTGCGCTCTGATGAGCATCGCCGTCGAGACGTACGATCTCGTGGGCAACTTCCAGGAGGTCCACGTCCTCCGCGTTGGCGATGGACTGGCTGCGTCCGATTGAGTCCCTGACCGCGAGCGACCGCAAGGTCGCCGGCGGCAAGGCGGTCAACCTCGGCGCCCTGGCCCGCGCCGGACTGACCGTCCCGAGAGCGTGCGTCCTGGTCGAGGCCGCCTACCGAGAGTTCGTGGACCTCAGTGGCTTGCGCGGTCGGATGCTGATCGAGTTCAACCGCAAGCGACTACAGCAGATGCGCTGGGAAGAGATGTGGGACGCGAGCCTGCGCATCCGGCACATGTTCGCGTCGGCGCTCTGGCCTGCCGAGGCCCAAGCACGGGTGGGCACGGCGCTTCAGGCCACCTTCGGTGACGCTGCGGTAGCGGTGCGCTCCTCCGCTCCCGAGGAGGACACAGCGCGTGCGTCGTTCGCCGGCATCCATGCGTCATTCGTCAACGTTCGGGGTCCGGACTCGGTGCTCGAGCACGTCAAGCTCGTGTGGGCTTCGCTGTTCTCGGATGGCGCCCTGCTGTACGCCCGCGAGCTGGGGCTCGATGTGCTGAGCAGCAGCATGGCCGTGGTCGTGCAAGAGCTCGTGAGCGGGGATTGCTCCGGCGTGGCGTTCACGCAGAGCCCGACCCGCGAGGACCAGGCGGTGATCGAGGCGGTTCACGGCCTCAACCAGGGGCTGGTAGATGGCGTGATCGCCCCGGATCGCTGGGTGCTCTCGAGGGCGACGGGCGAGGTGGTGACCCACGAGCCCGCTACACGAGACCGACACGTGGTGGCCGACGCAGCGGGCGTCGTCGTCGAGCCTCTTCCCGACGCCGCGCGGACACGGCCACCGTTGGACGCGGCGAGGCTCTCGAGGGTGTGGGGCGCTGCCGCGGAGATCGAGCGCTTGTTCGGATCCGCTCAGGACGTCGAGTGGACCTTCGCAGGGGACGAGTTGTTCGTTCTTCAAGCTCGACCCATCACCACGCTGAAGGCCGCCGACATCGATCCGGATCGCGCGTGGTACCTCTCGCTCCGCCGGAGCTACGAAAACCTGGAATGGCTGAGGGCTCGAGTCGAGGACGAGCACCTGCCCGCGATGGCCCGTGAAGCCGACGCCCTCGCGCGGCAAGAGCCGTCGGCGCTCTCCGATACCGAGCTTGACGGCGAGGTCGAGCGTCGCCGCGGCATCTATCGCAAGTGGCATGACGTGTACTGGGAGGAGATGATCCCGCTGGCCCACGGCGTGCGGCTCTTCGGCGAGCTGTACAACACGGCCATGGCCCCCGAGGACCCTTACGAGTTCGTGCAGCTTCTCGAGGGGGGCTCGCTGAGAGGCCTCGAGCGGAACGATCGTCTGCTGGACCTCGCCGACAGGGTGGGCCGCGCGACCGCAAGCGATCGAGGGCACGACGAGACGGCGCTCGACCCGGCAACGCAGGGGGAGCTGGAAACGCTGCTGGCCGAGCTCGGCGGGACGTTTCAAGCTACGCCCGACACCCGCGCCGACTGGGTCCGGCTGCTGTCGCGGATGGCTCGCAGAGTCCGTCAACCGAAGGTGCGCCGCCGGGAGCGAAGCCGGGAGCTCGAGCAGCGGTACCTCGATCGGTTTCAGGGGCAGGAGCGTGAACGGGCGCGCGGGATCCTGGATCTGGCTCGTGCCAGCTACCGCCTGCGCGACGACGACAACCTCTACCTGGGTCGCATCGAGGTCCAGGTGCAGGCCGCGGAAGCGGAACAGCGTCGCCGGGGCCGCGCGCCCGCCGACACTCCGAAGGACCCGGAAGTAAGCGAGGAGCTCGCGCTCACCGCCGCCGGCCTCCGTCCGCGCACCCCGGCGGATTCAGCCCCCGCCGACGCTTCCCTGCGCGCCCGTCAGCTGCTCGGTCAGCCCGCCGGCCCGGGGGTGGCGCGCGGCCGGGCGCGTGTGGTCCGCAGCCGCGACGATCTCTTCGAGTTCGAGGAGAACGAGGTCCTGGTCTGCGACGCCGTCGATCCCAACATGACCTTCGTGGTTCCGCTGGCCCGCGCGGTCGTGGAGCGCCGCGGCGGCATGTTGATTCACGGTGCGATCATCGCCCGCGAGTACGGCTTGCCCTGCGTGACGGGAATCCCCGACGCCACCGACCAGATCAGCACCGGCGACGAGCTGACCGTCGACGGCTTCCTCGGCATCGTCACCGTCCACACCCCCGCCAGCTAGAAAAACTGGGGACAGTACACCTATTTCGGGTGTCATCGCTGAATTCAGTCGATGTGTTGCCCGAAATAGGTGTACTGTCCCCAGTTTTCACGAAGTTAACATCCGAAAACTGATCTGAATTCTAAGCCACAAGTATTTCCACTTGACAGGATCTTCGTAAAGTTTACACTTGTTAACTGTGGAAACGAAGAGCACCCGGGAAGTGATCCTCGATGCGGCCGTGGCCGTCTACGGGCGCGGGGGTTCCAGGGGGTTCTCGATGCGGGGGGTGGCCTCCGAGGCCGGGATCACCGCGACGGCGATCTACCGCCACTTCCCCGACAAGGCCGCGCTGGCTCGGGCACTGGTCGAGCGGGTGCGCCGGTTGCTGGGCGGTTACCTCCTCGACGGGATCTCGGGAGGGACCTCGCTCGATCGGGTGTGGTCGTGCGGCGACTCCTACGTCCGCTTCGTCGTTGACCATCCGCGGCTCTACCGACTGCTCTTCATGGATCCCCTCGACGACGCGCTGCCCGACGTCCACGAGATGCAGGCCGGCGACGAGGCGGCACCCTTCCGGTTCGTGATCGACCGCATCCGCGAGGCGATGGCCGACGGCTTTCTCGCCGAGGGCGATCCTGGCAGGGCGGCGCTGTCGGTCTGGGGTCACATCCACGGCCTGTGCGCGCTCGCGCTCGTGGGTCGCGTGCCGGCCGAGCACCTGCAGGCGCTGTGCAGGGCGTCTCTCTCGGATCTCTACGAGGGGTTGAAACGGAGGGAGGCCGATGCGTAGTCCGTGTCATTCATGGGCGGTGCTGTTGCTGGCGTTAGCCGTCGGGCAGGCCGGGGCGGGGGAGACGGCTCTCGAGGTCGAAGCCCGTGCGCTTCTCGACGCCGGCGACGCCGACGGAGCCGTGAACACGATCGAGGCACGCTCACCGGAAGCCGAGCGCACCGCGGGCGTCTGGTTCCTGCTGGCCGAGGGCTACCACACGCTGCTGGACGAGGCCGCCCTGTTGAAGAAGCGGGGACTCGCCAAAAAGATGAAGGGCGCCCTCGAAACGGCGCTGGAGCTCGACCCGGGCCATGTCGACGCTCGCCGCGAACTGGCCGACTTCTATCACTACGCGCCGTGGATCGTGGGCGGGTCGAAGGACGAGGCGGAAAAGCAGCTCGATCTTCTGGAAAGCGTCGCCCCCGGTGAGGGCTGGGCCACCCGGGGGAGGTACGCCCGCGAGGCCGGCAACCTCGAGGCGGCGCGCGATCACTATCGGAAGGCGGTGGAGCTCGGTTACCGCGAGCCGGGCGTGCTGCTCGCCCTCGCGGTCGTCGACCAACAGCTCGACGACTACGACGAGTCGATCCGGCTTCTCGACGAGGCCATCGAGGCCGATCCCGAGCTCGAGCAGGCCTACTACTACCGGGCGCGGGCCTCGGCGATGGTCGCCGTCGACATCAACCGTGGGATCGAGTGCGCCGAGTACTACCTCGAGCACTGCACCGAATGCGACGACTCGGACCGCGGCTACGCCTGGTGGCGCCGTGCCGTATTGCACAAGCGAAAGGGAGAGACCGACGCCGCGATAGCCGCCTATCGCGAGGCGCTACGCCTGAACCCCGAGCTCGAAGGTGCCCGCGAGGGGCTCGAGGAGCTGGAACCATGACGACAACGACCCACGACCCCGAGCGGAGCTGGATCCTGTTGACCCGGATCGCCGGCGTCTGCGCGCTGCTCGGCTACTTCGCCGTACCCGTCTTCCACCTCCCACCGTGGCCGGTAGGCCGCTGGATCTTCTTCATGATCGGTCCGTCGCTGGCCCTCGGCGCCTTCGCGTTCCTGCAGGCGTGCCGCCACCGGGAAGAGGACGTCGCGAGAACCGTCGGCCTGTGGGCCGTGATGATCTCTGGCCTCTTCATGCACGCGATGGCCGTGATCCAGGACGGCAACTTCACCACAATGAGGAACCGAATTGCCGCCGCCGAGGACGCGGTCGTTCAGCAGACCGAGAAGGCGGTGTTGTGGGGCGTCAACAACGTCCAGCTCTCGCTCGACATCTCGTTCGACATCTGGATCACCCTTGGCGCGTTCTTTCTCGCCGCGGGCCTGGCGATGAAGCGCGGCCGTCGCTGGCTCGGCGTGCTCGGTCTCGCCGTCGCCGCCTTCACGATCGCGATGAACATCTGGAAGTACCCCGAGCCCCCGGCCGAGGTCGGCGGCATCGACGGCGGCCCGTACCTCGCCACCTGGTTCGGCTTCTACCTGTGGCTCGAGACCCGCCGCCCCAAAACCTGAATCGAAAACTGGGGACAGTACACCTATTTCGGAAACGCCGCGGCTGGTACCGGTGGCGATAACCGAAACAGGTGTACTGTCCCCAGTTTTCGTGTTGACGTTATAACGTTATAACGCTATAGTGATGCGCATGGGGACCCAGGCCAAACGCGTCACCGTCTACTTCGATCCCGAGATCCACCGGGCGCTGCGCATCAAGGCAGCGGAAACCGACACGTCCGTTTCCGACCTGGTCAGCGAGGCGGTCAAGGCCAGCCTGGCCGACGACGCCGAGGATCTCGCCGCGTTCGAGCTCCGCGAGCCCGAGCCGAATCTCCCTTTCGAAGACGTCGTCAAGGATCTCCGGCGTCGTGGCAAGTTATAAGCTTTTCATCAAGTCCTCGGCCGCCAAAGAGATCGCGGCGATCGCCACAAAGAAGGACCGGCGTCTTGTCGTGGACAGAATCCGTTCGCTCGCGGACGAGCCACGCCCCACGGGGTGCAAGAAGCTATCGGGTGCCGAGAGGTACCGGCTTCCAGTGGGGCGCTATCGGATCCTCTACGTTATCGAGGACGATCGTCTGATCGTGACCGTCGTGAAGATCGGGGACCGGAAGGACGTCTATCGTCGGCGTTCGCGCTGATGCGACTAAGGGAGGATCTCGATCGGGTACGAGCGGTGCCCGCGCTTGATGCGATACGCCCCGAAATCGCGGCGGTCCAGCGTGAACACCTTCCGCGTCCCGAGTGCCTCCGCCGCGATGACGATCGAGGCGTCGGCCAGGTCCATGGGGTGGTCCCGGTACTTCTCCATCAGCGCGAAGGCCCGTCGTAGCGACGAGTCGTTGAGGTGCCACACCGCCACGCCCCGTTGCGCCACGAAGCCGCGCAGCGCATCGGCGCCGCGACTGCCCGGACCGAGCAGGTGAAAGGCTTCGGTGAGGACAGGCGACGTCGTGTGAAGAGGTTCGTCGATCCGCTTCAGCGCATCCCTGCACCGCTTGTGCGAGCTGTCCTTCGGATCGAACAGGGCGATCAAGGGACCGGTGTCGATCAGCATCAGCGGCGGTGCTTCCGTCGGATGATCTCGCGCACGGCGGGCCCGGAGCGGTCGGCCGGAGCGCTGGCATACCCACCGGGGCCGAGGTCGAGCTTCTCGTAGAGCTCCCAGGAGGATTGCGTGGCCCTTCGCCGCAGGCGATCGCGCAAGGCCAGCAGCCCCTCCTTGAGCGCAGCCGAGATGGTCATACCGGTGCCTTGCCGGATCTCGTCGAGCATGGCCTCAGTCTCGTCATCCAGGCGAACGGTTCGCATACCCACGGGGACCTCGATGTGTAATACATAATGTATTACACGTGATAGGGACTGTCAACCCGAAGATCGGCGCCGTCTCCTGTTGCGTTACAGTCGATCCGCGATGGTCACCCTGCCCCGGAACCAGTTCGGTCGCGGCCCCGGCCGGCTCGTTGTCTTTCAGGGGATGCAGTTCGAGAACCGGCCGCTGTCCGGCCTGCCCCTCCGGTTTCTTCGCAGCCTCTACAGACCGTTGGAGACCGACTACACCATCGATGTCGTGACAAGAAAGCTGGGCCTGCCCGAGGGCTACTCGCTGCGCGACATGTCGAACGACTACGCGACGATGATGCGAGACGAGATCGACGGCCCCGTCGACCTGATCGGCCTCTCGACCGGGGGGTTGATCGCACAGCACTTCGCGGCCGACCATCCCGATCGGGTCCGCCGCCTGGTTCTCCACTCGAGCGCACACAGCCTGAGCGACGAGGCGAAGCAGCTCCAGGTGCGCGTGGGCGATCGGGTGCGCGAGCGGCGGTGGAGGGCGGCCTACGCCGAGCTGTTCGCTTTCATGGCTGCGCGCGGCGGCGCGGTGGGTCCCATGGCCAAGGTGACCGGATGGCTGGCCTCGCCGTTCGGAGGGCTGCTGATCGGAAAGCCATCGGACCCGTCGGACCTGCTGGTGACCTACGAGGCGTCCAACAGGCACGACTTCAAGGATCGGCTGGCCGAGATCGAGGCCCCGACGCTCGTGATGGGAGGCGACCGCGACGCGTTCTACACGTCGGTGTCATTCCGCGAGACCGCCGAGGGCATTCCGAACGCCAGGCTGGCGCTTTACGAGGGCGTCGGGCATCCGGCCGCGGGGAAGCGGTTTGTGCAGGATCTCCGGGCGTTCTTGAGTCGTCGTCGTCACGTATGAACCGCCTCTCTAAGCTTGAAAATCGTAAGTTGACATGAGGATTTTCAAGATTTAGAATGGCTCTGATGGTACCCCGCCCCAACGCTTTGTCGAGAGTCGAGGGTGCCCTGCGCCTGCACCCGGTGGCGGCACTCCTCGGGCCGCGCCAATGCGGCAAGACCACACTCGCCAGGATGATCGCCGAGCGAGAGCCCTGTGAGTTCTTCGATCTGGAGGACCCCGTCGACCTCCGCCGGCTCTCGGCGCCGATGACGGCCCTGGAAGCGTTGTCCGGGCTCGTCATCATCGACGAAGTACAGCGTCGCCCCGAGCTCCTCGAGCTGCTCCGCGTGCTCGTCGATCGCCCGGAGAATCCCGCGCGCTTCCTCTTGCTCGGCTCGGCCTCGCCACAGCTCGTCCGCGGGGTCTCCGAATCCCTCGCCGGACGAATCGGGTTCGTCGATCTCTCGGGCTTCGATCTCCTCGAGACCGGAACGGAGCATCTGGAGCGGCTGTGGGTCCGGGGAGGCTTCCCGCGGTCGTTCCTCTCGGAAGACGACGATGCGAGCCTGGCGTGGCGGGAGAGCTTCGTGCGGACATTCCTCGAACGCGACATCCCGCAGTTGGGGATCACGGTGCCTTCCGAGACGCTGCGGCGATTCTGGACCATGCTCGCGCACTACCACGGGCAAGTGTGGAACGCCGCCGAGCTCGCCCGATCGCTCGGCACTTCGGAGAACACCGCCCGCCGCTACCTGGACATCCTGTCCGGCGCGTTCATGGTTCGTGTGATCCCTCCGTGGTTCGAGAATTTAAGCAAGCGGCAGATCAAGTCTCCCAAGGTCTACCTGCGGGATCCAGGCATCCTCCACGCGCTTCTGCAGATCCGGACACTGTCCGACCTCCGCGCGCATCCGAAGCTCGGTGCCTCGTGGGAGGGCTTCGCGATGGAACAGATCGTCGGTCTGCTGAATACGCGAGATGCTTACTTCTGGGGTACTCATGCCGGAGCCGAGCTGGACCTGCTCGTGACGATCGACGGTAAACGCCACGGATTCGAGTTCAAGTACGCCGACGCGCCCGGGCGGACGAGGTCGATGATGATCGCCCGCGAGGATCTCGGTCTCGAGCGCATCTGGGTGATCTACCCCGGGTCGAAGGAGTACGACCTGGACGAGACGATCAGTGTGATCCCGCTCGCCTCGGCTCCGAAGCTGTCGCAATCGCTGCGCCGCTCGTAGCGCAAAGCCGGTACCTCGCCGAGTGAAGCCGGTTAGCCGTGTAACGTCTGATCCGCCGTACACGCTTACAAGGAAGAGCGAGACCGACCGTGCCTGGAGGAAAGCGTCGATGAAGAGAAGAAAGAGGATCGCGGTGCTTGTGCCGGTCGCGGCGGCCCTCATTCTCGTCACGGCCTCGGCGTCCGCGGCCGAGCCCGTCCTTTCCGAGCGGGTCCGAGCGCTCATCGCCGAAAGGGGCATCGAGGGCGCCCGGACCGAGCTGCCGATGCTCATCGCGTCGTCCATGGGCAAGCTGGAATCGGACGAGGAGGGGATGCTCGCCCTCGCCGATGAATACATTAAAGAGGAAAACCTCGATGCCGCCGAGCTGGTGGTCACCCTGCAGATGATTGCCGGCAACGGCCCCGCGGTGGCGGCCAAGCAGGGAGACGTCTACATGGCGAAGGGAGTGCCGCTGGCCGCCGCGACCTTCTACCAGCAGGCGCTGAGCGCCGACCCCGGAAACGAGCACGCTAAGAACCAGCTCGCCCTGATCACCGAGCAGCACCCCGAGGTGCGCAGCTTCTTGATCCCGGAGACGAAGCCGGAGCCCACCGTCAAGCCCACCGGCGCTGGAGGAAAGGAAGCACCTCCGGCGGTCAATCCCGACCCACCGCCCCAGACCCAGGGAGGCGGCGACACGCTGCTTCCCTACGTCGTGGTCACGGACCCCGACGAGGCCACCTCCGTCGACTGGGAGGCGCTGCGCAAGCGGGCGGGGACCGACTACCCGAGCCGCTGGGACGATCTGACCCTCGTCGACAGCTGTCTGTGGATCCCGCCGGAGGAGCTCGAGGAGCGCCTCGGCCTGACGGCGCGCCTGGACGCGAAGAGGATCGACTATCAGTGCAAGTACCGGGTTCACCTTTCGAACGGCGACAGCACGGTGGTGCTCTCGGTCTACGTCGAGCTCCACAACGCGGAGCAGGCGCGCAAGAACGAGCTGAGCTTCAGCGAAGGAGTCTCGGGCCGCCAGTTCACGCCGTTCGACCCCGGGGCATCGGACCTGAAGGTCTACGTCAACGAGAAGAGCAAGTACCTCTACGTCTTCCCGAGCGGCGGCAGGACGATGTGGCGTCTCGGCTACCGCGGGGACTCGGTGGACCCGGAGCGTTTCCGGCGCGAGTCAGGCCTCGCCCCGAACCTGGGCCCGCGCTTCCTGGAGCTCCTGGTCGAGAAGTACGGCGGTCGCCTGTAGAAAAAGAAAAGGGGACACTCTCCTTTTCCGCTGGAGACGAGCCCGCGCACCACGGGACACGATGAGGAAAAGGAGAGTGTCCCCTTTTTCGTTACGGATCGGAAACGGCGCCGATTAACTGAGTCGTTGAATCTGCCAAGTTCTGGTAGTATTTATTCATACCAAGGTGCGATGCATGGGTAATGCAGTAAAGAAGACCATCTCTCTTCCCCCCGATTTGGCTCGCGAGGCCGAGGAAATCGCAGAATCTGAGGGCAAGACCCTCAGCGCCGTGATTCAGGAAGCCCTGCGTCTGGCCCGCCGGAAGAGACTTGAGGGCGAGCTCGGCGAGATCCGGGGCTACTGGAGCCGCCAGGCGAAAGAGAAGGGAATCCTGTCCGAGAAAGACCTCAAACGGTACGTCGCCGAGTGAAGGTCGTCTTCGATACCAACGTCTACGTTTCGGCGTTGACCTTGCCCAAAGGCACTGCAGCGGCTGCCCTCGATAGCGTCGTCGCGGGCGAGCACGATCTGTTCATCTCGAGGCCGATTCTCGACGAGCTTCTCTGTGTGCTCGCGCGGAAGTTCGCTCGGGACCGCGAAGAGCTCGCGCGCGTTGCGCTGTTCCTCTCCGAGCTTGCGGTCGTGGTCCGCCCGCGGCGCCGCCTCCAGGTGCTGAAAGATGAACAAGACAACCGTGTGCTGGAGTGTGGCCTGGCCGGAAAGGTCGATGTCGTCGTGACCGGTGACAAGCAGGTGCTCGAGCTCGGCTCCCACGCCGTACTACGGATCCTCACGATCCGAAAGTTCCTCGAGCGGTCGAGTCTTCTCTCTTAGAAATGCCGGACTGTCTGATCATCCATGGGTCCCCGTACTCGGCGCGAACGATATCTCGAGCCGGCGGCCTAATGCCTCGGCGATGCGTCGCAGCATGGAGAGCGAGTGACCCTCGTAGTCGGCGTCCTCGAGTCTGGCGATGACCGGCTGTTTGGTGCCGATGAGCACCGCGAGTTGAGATTGGGTCAACCCGGCAGACGATCTCGCCTCGAAGATCATACGGGCGACGTTGGCGTTCAGGGACTCCTCGGCAATCATCTCCCGGAGATCAGGGTCCCTTCCAGTGACTCGATCGAGGATCTTGTTGGCGTCGCGTTCCTTCTTAGCCATCGTCTCCCAACTCCATCTCGAAAGTGTGACCCCCGGGGTCCTTCTCGTAAGTCGTTTTTCTGCGAAGGGCTCGCTCAACTTCGGCTACGGGGACCTTGTCCTCCTTGGCCAAGCCATGAGCCAGGACGCAGATGTGTTGTCCGTAAAAAAAATAGAGGACCCGATACTGAACTCTCCCACGTCTGGCCCGCAATTCGTAGATCCCCTCTCGAATTGAATCGGCTTCGGGACGCCGAAGTTGGTGACCCAACGCACCGAGTCTCTGAATCCGCGCCACGCACTTTGCGTAACCCCTACGGTCGCTATGTCTGAGGCCACGTAGCCAGTCCAGAACGGGGACATCACCAGAACTCTCACGAAAAAAGAGGACCGTCGTCCGCGGCATCCTCGCACCTCAAATATATAGCAATATTGATATTAGATCAAGCTATATGGGGAGAGAGGAGGACGGACCGACGATCGTTGGGATTCTATCGATGCCAGGCAGCGGGAACCTCGCCACTCGAGACGCAGGCCGTTTCCGTTCCACAACCGCGGAGGAAAAAGCGTTCCCATACCAAGAAAACCCGGAAATCAGTATGCTGTCCCCAGTTTTGAAGATCCTTGTTGCAGTGCTGCTGGTCTTGGTGGTGGGGTGTGGCGGTGGCTCCGTCTCTGACCCCGCGAGCCACGTCGACCCCTTCATCGGCACCGGCGCCCATGGGCATACCTTTCCCGGGGCCACGTTGCCGTTCGGGATGGTGCAGCTTAGCCCCGACACTCGGCTAACGGGCTGGGACGGGTGCTCCGGCTACCACTGGACCGACGACGTCGTCTATGGTTTCTCGCACACCCACCTGAGCGGCACCGGGATCTCCGACTACGGCGATATCCTCTTCATGCCGCTGACCGGCGAGCCTCACCTCGACAACGGGTACGAGACGAGCCCCGACGAGGGCTACGCCTCGCGCTTCGACAAGGCGACCGAGCGGGCCGAGCCCGGGTGGTACGCCGTCCACCTTGCCGACTACGGCATCGATGTCGAGCTGACCGCGACCGAGCGCACCGGCCTCCATCGCTACCGTTTCCCGGGAGGGCAGCCCGCGTGGGTGGTGATCGACCTGACCCACCGCGACGAGGTCCTCGAGTCGGGGCTGAACCTCGTGGGCGACAACGAGATCGAGGGCTATCGCCGTTCCACCGGCTGGGCCCGCGACCAGGTCGTCCACTTCGCGGCCCGCTTCTCGAAGCCGATCGAGCGGGCCGAGCTCGCCCTCGACGACGTCGTCGACCCCGAGGCGACCGCCCGAGGCGGCAAGAACGTCAAGGCCCGCCTGTACTTCGGCGAGGGCGGCGGCGAGCTGCTGGTCCGCGTCGGCATCTCGGCGGTCGATATCGAGGGCGCCCGGCAAAACCTCGAGGCCGAGCAGGGCGACCGCGACTTCGACGCGCTCCGCACCGTCGCCCGCAACGTGTGGAACACCGCCCTGGGCCGCATCGAGATCGAGGGCGGCACGCCGTCCCAGCGAGAGGTCTTCTACACCTCGCTCTACCACGCGATGATCGCCCCCAACCTGGGGTCGGACATCGACGGCCGCTACCTCGGCCACGACGGCCGCATCCACCGCACCGACGACCGGCACCACTACACGGTCTTCTCGCTGTGGGACACCTTCCGGTCGGCGCATCCTCTTTACACGCTGATCGAGCCCGAGCGAACGCGAGATTTCATCGAGACCTTCCTGGCCATCTATGAGCAGGGCGGCCGCCTGCCGGTCTGGGAGCTGGCGGCCAACGAGACCGACACGATGATCGGCTACCACGCGATCCCGGTCATCACCGACGCGTGGGTCAAGGGGATCCGCGGCTTCGACGCGATGCTGGCGCTCGAGGCCATGGTCGACAGCGCGACCCGCGACCACTTCGGCCTCGCCGCCTACCGGAGGCAGGGCTTCATCGGAAGCGAGGACGACGGCGAGTCGGTCTCGAAGACCCTGGAGTACGCCTACGACGACTGGTGCATCGCGCGCCTGGCCGAAGAGCTGGGCGAAGACGACCTGGCAGACGAGTACGATCGCCGCAGCCAGGCCTGGCGTCACTTGCTCGACCCCGAGACCGGCTTCATGCGGGCCCGGAGGAACCAGCGGTGGGTCACGCCGTTCGATCCCGCCCGGGTGGACAACCACTACACCGAGGCGAACTCGTGGCAGTACAGCTTCTTCGTGCCGCACGATGTCGAGGGGTTGATGGAGGCGCTGGGCGGGGAGGAGCGCTTCGTCTCGCGGCTGGACGGTTTGTTCGAGGCGGGCAGCGAGACGACGGGGCGGGAGCAGGCGGACATCACCGGGTTGATCGGGCAGTACGCGCACGGCAACGAGCCGAGTCATCACATGGCGTGGCTGTATCACTACGCGGGGCGGCCGGGGGAGAGCGCGCGGCGGGTGCGGCGGATCGTGGAGGAGCTGTACACGCCGGAGCCCGACGGGTTGAGTGGTAATGAAGACTGCGGGCAGATGTCCAGCTGGTACGTGTTTGCGGCCATGGGGCTTTATCCGGTGGTGCCCGGGTCGGATGAGTACGTGATCGGGGTGCCGGTGTTTTCGCGGGTGTCCATTGACGTTGGTGGGGAACGGAAGTTCGTCGTCCGGACTCGTGGAGCTTCGCCGGGTGGTGAGGTGTTCGTCGAGAGCGCGACGCTGGATGGGGAGCCGTTGACGCGGAGCTTCCTGCGGCACGAGGACGTCGTTCGGGGCGGGGAGCTGGCGCTGATGCTTGGCGGCCAACCGGGCGAGACCTGGGGGCGGGAGTCAAGTGACCGGCCGCGCTCGCGAGTGGACGGCCCGCGGGTGCTGGCGGCGCCGTTCCTGCGGAGCGGGTCGGATCGGTTTCGGGAACGGCTAGTGGTCGAGCTGGACAGCGGCGAGGCAGATACGGCAATCCGTTTCACTCTCGACCCGGGCGCTTCAGCGTCGACGCGGGAATGGGAGCGCTACGACGGCCCCATCGAGCTCCGCGACAGTACCCGCCTACGATTCGTCGCCGAGCGCGGAGGCCTTCGCAGCCCGGTGGTCGAGGCCTACCTGCACCGCATCCCCAACGACTGGACGGTCGAGCTGGGCCGCGAGCCCAACCCCCAGTACACGGCCGGCGGCCCGCTGGCCCTGATCGACGGCCTGCGAGGCGACGCCAACTGGCGCACCGGCGGTTGGCTGGGCTTCCAGTACACCGACTTCGAGGCCACGGTCGATTTCGGAAAGGCCCGGTCGGTACGCCACGCCGGCGCGAGCTTCCTGCAAGACCAGCGCTCCTGGATCTGGATGCCCAAGGAAGTGGTGATCTCCGTCTCCGACGACGGGAGTCGCTTCCGCGAGGTCGGCCGAGCGAAGACGGACGTACCCGAGGATGCGCAGGGTGTCCTCGTTGAAGAGGTAGTGGCGGACGTCGGCGCCGTGCACGCCCGCTACCTCAGAATCCAGGCCCGATCCCTGGGCCCGATCCCCGTGTGGCACCCCGGCCACGGCGACAACGCCTTCATCTTCACAGACGAGCTCTTGGTATCCCCGTAGGGGACTGTCCCCTTTTTCCTCAGGAAAAAGGGGACTGTCCCCGGTCCCAACCCCCAAGAAATTGACAAGGTAGCTACCAGTAGCTACTCTTTTCCCATGGCCGAGTTAAAGACCGTAGGCGTCAAGGAGCTCAAGAACAAGCTAAGCGCCTACCTACGCGAGGTCCGCCAAGGCACCCGGGTCCTGGTCTCCGACCGCAATCGCATCGTGGCAGAGCTCCACGAGCCCGGGGCCCACTACGGCATCGACGAACAACTCGACCCGACCTTGGCCGCCTGGATCGAAGCCGGCGCGGTCGCGCTACCCTCCCGCGAGAAGCAGCCGCTCCCCGACTCTCCCGTCCGTCTTCCCGACGGAACCTCCCGTGAGCTCCTGGATCAGGATCGCGGCGAGTCCGGGCGATGAGCGCCGTCTATCTCGAAAGCTCGGCCCTGCTTGCCTGGTTACTCGGAGAGTCCCGGGCCGACGAGGTCAAGCAGGTTCTGGACGGCGCCGCCGCGGTCGCGACCTCCGAGCTGACGATTCTCGAGGTGCACCGCGCGCTCCTCCGTGCCGAAGGTCAATCGGCCCTAACCGAGGGTGACGCCCAGCGGCTCCGCGGGCTCCTTCGTCGCGTCGGCGAAGGCTGGATCCGGGTAAAGCTCTTCGACGATGTTCTCGCCCGCGCGGCGCGACCCTTCCCGGTCGAGCCGGTCCGGACGCTCGATGCGCTCCACCTCGCGACCGCGCTCGAGCTCACCCAGTCGTTCCCCGACCTGCGCATCCTGAGCTTCGACGAGCGCATCGTCGACAACGCCCGGGCCCTGGGCCTGCAGTAGGGCGGAATCCGCGTCGGCGAAGGCGAGCCGAGTCATCGCGTTGACGAAGCGGTCGCCCCTCCGCCTCAGGGCGTGTACCAGATCGGCGACGTATAGGCGCGCTCCTGCGTGATCATCGGGATGTCGTCCGGCACATCCAGGCCGAAATACTTCGCGTCGTAGGCGGTCCACCGCGGCGTCGGGATCTCGAGCACGCGCACGTAGTAGAAGGCTCGCTGATCGGGATCGAAATCCGGGTCGTTCCAGACGGTGATCAGCTCGGTATCGCCGATGCTGTTGCTCCAGGTGGCGTTCTTGACGTCCACCGTGTTTCCGACCGGTGTCGTGCACCGACCGTCCGCACCGATCGTCCGGCCGTCGGAGACGGCCACGTCGTAAACCCGTTCCTGCCGCTCGTCATCCTCGATCCAGCCTTTGACGATCTGAATGCGGTCGAGATTGCCGCCGATCGGATCCTTGAGCGCGGCCACCAGGAACGAGGGTGAGGCGCCGCTGGGCGCACGGCTCAGGTCTCCGCCCATCGGCACGCCTTTCTCGTACCCGACCGCGGCCGGCTGGCGCGTATTGGCGTCGGCGCTCACGAAATCCCAGCCGCCGAAGAAACGGACCAGCATGCGCGGACCGGTCGTCGCGTAGGTCTCCTTGCGCTCCATCGCGTCGAACAAGGCCGCGCGGGTGTTCTCGCTCGCCCAGACGCCGGCGTATCCCGAGGCCAGCGTCTCCCAGCCCAGGATTTCCAGGTCACCGAACCTGGCGAACGGATGTTGCATGCGGTCGGGGCTGGGCTCGGAGCCCGAGTGCTTTCCGAAGAAGTTGTCGTCGTCGGCCGTGGATAGCGCCGTGTGGCTGTCGGTGGAGCCGATCATGCCGAACTTGAAGGGGTTCGTGCCGAGATCGTCCTCGAGCTTCAACCCCAGCTGAAGCCCGCTGCGCGCGTACTCGTGCGCCAGCATGTCGTTCGTCTTGGCCTCGCTCAGGTTGAGATTGCCCTTGTCCCAGGTGCCGAAGTCGGCGAACTCGTCGTTCGGGGAGAGGAACGGATGCGCCTCACCGTCTCCCTTGATCTGGGTGACCTCGTAGAGCGGTTCCCAGCGAGCACGGGTCTCGGCGTACTCCGCGGTCAGCGGCTTGCCGTCCACCGGATTGACGATGGGGAACATCAAGCCGTTCGACATGTTGCCGTTGTGCGCGATCGCCAGGACGTCGCCGCCGGTCTTGTCCTCGTAGGCCTGCAGGAGTTTCCAGAGATACTCCGGATCCGTGCTTCCCTGGGGCGAATAGGTCGTCACCGGGACGGTCTGCCGGGCCAGGGACTCGTCGTCGCGGTAGATCACCACGCGGTGCAGGTTCTGCCCCGGAGGAACCTGCGAGGTCCACTCGTAGCCGATGAAGGCGGTGAAACGGCCCGGTTCGTTGTAGGTCTCGGCAGCGTCGATCGTCTTCATCCACGTGTCTTTGTACGGTTTGGTGTCCGGCCAGTACATCAGCGCGTCCGGGAACGTCCCCCGAGAGAACGAATCGATGACCTCGAGGGCGACCTCCACTCCCTCGCCGGCCTGGAGCTGGTCGTACCACTTCTTGCCCGTGGGATCCTCGAGAAGGTGTGCGGAGCCCGCATTGAGATCCGGGAAGAACCCCATGTTGTCGGAGTGATCCGCGACGACCAGGAAGTCGAGTGGGCGTGCCAGCCGTACCCGCTGCCCGGTGCTGGACACCACCTCCTCGCCGCGGGCGAACTGGTAAGCGTCTTCCGGACCCAGGCGAGCGCCGAACGCTCCGGCATCCATCGAATACGAGGTGTGCAAATGCGTGTCGCCCCAGAACACGCGGGTCGGGACGGCACCTCCGGCATAAGGCGAGTAGGGACGTTTCTTCGCGGACGCCTGGAGAGACCTCTCATCCGGGGTCCCGACATCTTGAGCCACCGATAGCGTCGCGGCGACGGCCAGCAGCACGGAAAAGCCCAGCAGCACAACGATTCGCTTCGGCATGATTCTCTCCCTTTTTCTGGGATCGGTCTTGAGCGTCCTCCGGAGGCGGACATTCTACTATGCAGGCCCAGCCGCGGGTGACGGTGCTCGCGCCCAGCCGCGGTCCAAGTAGAGGACTGTCCCCAGAGGGGACTGTCCCCGGCCCCCAAGCCCCGGCTGCTACAATCCGCCGATGCACCCGGACCAGAAGCTCCTCCACTATCAACTGACGGAAAAACTCGGCGAGGGCGGCATGGGCGTCGTGTGGAAAGCCACCGACACGACCCTCGGCCGCGAGGTTGCGATCAAGACCCTGCCCGCCGATCTCGCCGCCGACGAGGACCGCCTGGCGCGCTTCGACCGCGAAGCCCGCCTGCTGGCCTCGCTCAACCACCCCAACATCGCCGGCATCTTCGGCATCCACAAGGCCGAGGACGTCCACTTCCTCGCGATGGAGCTCGTCCCCGGCGAGGACCTCTCCCAGCGTCTGGAGCGCGGTCGGCTTCCGATCGAGCAGGCCCTCCGCATCGCACGCGATATCGCCACCGGGCTCGAGGCCGCCCACGACAACGGGGTGATCCACCGCGACCTCAAACCCGCCAACGTCAAGCTGACCCGCGACGGCGCCGCCAAGGTTCTCGATTTCGGCCTGGCGAAAGCAGCCGATGCGGCCGCGGCTTCTTCGAAGACCGATCCGGGGCTTTCCCCGACGCTGACCTCCGCGGGGACCCGGGCCGGCATGATCCTGGGCACCGCCTATTACATGAGTCCCGAGCAGGCCGCCGGTCAGCCGACCGATCGCCGCTGCGACATCTGGTCGTTCGGCGTCGTGCTGCACGAGCTGCTCACCGGGAAGCGCCTCTTCGACGGCGAGACGCTCTCGCACACCCTCGCCGCCGTGCTCCGCGACGACATCGATCTCGCGGGCCTGCCGGCGGAGACGCCGCACGCGGTCAGGAGACTCATCGAACGCTGCCTCGAGCGCGATGCGAGCCGCCGCCTGCGCGACATCGGCGAGGCCCGCATCCTCCTAGAAGATCTCGAGGCCGGTCGCGTCGACGACGCCCCCCCGAACACCGCCGCGGCGCCGGCCGCCGGACCCGGCAAGGGGCGCTTCGCCTACATCGCGATCGCCATCCTCGCCGTCGCCGCCATGGCGACCATGGCGCTGTGGCCGACCGCGACCCCGCGACAGCCTCTCGTGCAGTCGACCCTGATGCCTCCCGAGGGCTGGGACTTTGCCCCTGGCTCTCCCTTCGCCGTCAGCCACGACGGCCGCCTGATCGCCTTCGTCGCCAACCCCCGACCCGAAAACGAGGAGTCGGCGGTGAGCGGCCTGTGGGTCCGCGAGCTCGCCTCGACGGAATCCCGCAGGCTCGCCGACGCCGACGACGGGGCGTACCCGTTCTGGTCGCCCGACGATCGCTGGCTCGCCTTCTACGCCGACGGCAAGCTCAACAAGATCGAGGTCCGCGGAGGACCGGTCATTCCCCTGTCCGAAGCCACCGACGGCCGCGGCGGCACCTGGAACGAGTCCGGCACGATCATCTTCCAACGGGCGTGGAGCGAGCCCCTGATGAAGATTCCCGCCGGGGGCGGCACGCCCGAGCCGGTGACGGTTCTGAACAAGGACCGCTTCGACATCGCCCACCGCTGGCCGCACTTCCTGCCCGACGGCCGGCACTTCCTGTTCTACCTGGTCAGCACGACCAACCCCGCCGCGAGCGAGCACAGCGGGATCTACATCGGCTCTCTCGACTCGGACGAGACGACGTTTCTGATGAAGTCCGAGTCCCGCGCGCTCTACGCGAACGGCCATCTGCTCTACCGGGCCGGGTCGACGCTGATGGCCCGGCCCTTCGACGCCTCCGCTCTGGAGTTCACCGGAGAGCCCACGCCGGTGGCGACCGACGTCCCCGGGGGAGCGATCTCGTGGGGCGGCGCCCAGTTCGGCGTCTCCGAGAAGAACGAGGTGCTGGTCCACATGCGCGGCACTCAGGCCAGCCTCAGCGTGCTGACCTGGCGCGACCGCGACGGCGAGGCCCTGGGCACGATGGGCGAGCAGGGCGGCTACTGGGAGCCGTCGCTTTCGAACGACGGCAGCCGGATGGCGGTCGCGCTGGGGTTGGATGCGGGCGATATCTGGATCTACGACCTCGAGCGCGACACGAGGACGCGCTTCACCTTCGACCCGGCCGACGATCGACAGCCGCTGTGGTCACCGGATGACGAGCAGCTCGCCTTTTCCTCCGGAAAGACGGCGGTGGGCGAGATCTGGGTGCGGCCGACCTCGGGCCAGGGCGAGGCCGAGCTCCTCTTCACCGCCGACACCAACATCATCTTGACGGACTGGGCGAGCGACGGCTTGATCCTGTTCAGCTATCTCGTGCTCGACGACAGCAGCTGGGACATCTGGACGCTCGATCCCCGGACTTCCGAGGCCAGGCCGCTGGTGTCGGGGAAGTTCGAGCAACAGATGGCCTGTGTGTCCCCCGACGGCCAATGGCTGGCCTATGTCTCCGACGAATCCGGCACCGCCGAGGTCTACGTCCAGGCCTACCCGGAGTCCGGAGGGCGCTGGATGGTCTCCAGCGACGAAGGGGGCCGGGGGGCGTACCGACCGGTCTGGCGCGGCGACGGTCGCGAGCTGTTCTACCAGCGGGGGCGTTCGGTGATGGCGGTCGCGGTCACGGCCGCGGGCACGCCCGGTGCGGGGATCTCGTTCGGGAAGCCGAAGCCGCTGTTCCAGGTGAACGTGAAGTCGGGGCAGGGTGCGGGGCTGGTCGTCACCGACAACGGGGAGCGGCTGCTGACGAACGAGTTGCCGCCGGTGGACTCGGGGAAGGCCGGGGCGCGGTTGATCCAGAACTGGGCGGCGGAGCTGGCAGGGCGGTAGGGGACTGTCCCCTTTCTCCCTCCTCGATCTCCAGCCACAAGCAGGGCCGCCGCGGAGAAAGGGGACTGTCCCCGTCCCCAAACCCCCAAGACTTAGATAGACATGCCCCTCCCCATCCGGTATCCCTCCGAAGGGAAAGGTCTACAATGGGCCTAGCGACAAGAGCCAACTGGCAAAGTCCGGGCCCATAGCTCAGTCGGTTAGAGCAGCGGACTCATAATCCGCTGGTCCCAGGTTCGAGTCCTGGTGGGCCCACCAACGCACACTTCGCCGTCAATCACTTGCAGCGGCGCCTTGAGCACGTTGCTCGTGACCATCGGATTTCAACTCCGCTCGTCAAGGTCATCCTTCCACGGCTCGCCCGCGCGGATCTGGGGCAGCAAGAAGCGAATTCCCTGGTTGTCGCCGGGGTTGAGCCACAGCATCCGCTCGAACAAGGTGGCAGCTTCCTCTTCGCGCCCGAGGCGCCATTGACAGAGTCCAAAGCCGTGCATGCATCGCAGGAACGGCCGGTTGTCGATCCGGCCCCATGGCAGCACGCCGTCGAAGCCGTCCCTCAACGATAACTCGCCAATGCGGACGCCGGCTTCGTAGTGCCGGATGGCCTCCTCGGGATGACGCTCGAATGAGGAGTTGCCCAGGTGCGCGTGGGCGTCGAGGCAGCGGAGGTCTACCGCCAGCATCTCGACGAGGATCTTATGCGCACCGATAGGGTCGCCGGCAGCCTTCAAGTCGCCTGCTTCCAGGATCGGGTCGCTGTCCCACCAGTCGTCCGGGTCGGCGCCGGGCAGCACCTGCTCCATCTCGAAGCATGGGCGCGGTCCTCGAGCGACGATGGGTTTCGCCCAGTCCTCGAGCGGCTCGCCCTCCTCACCCCAGTACTCCTCGCCCGGATCCCAGAGCCCTTCATCCTGCAATCGCAGCGGGATCAGGTCGAGCGCCTTCACGTCGAGCCGGTGGCTCTCCACGTCGCCCGAAAGATACGGGTGGTCGGCGTAACGCCACTGCTTTCGGGCGCGGACCGTTACGATTTCCCCGGAGACCATGTTCCACACGTCCCTCGAACGCAAGGTGATCTCGCGCTCGGTGCCGAGTACCCGGCACCGAGCAGCTCGCTCTTTGGGGGCGAGCACGATGAGCTCGATGGACGCACTGAGATCGAGGTCTTCCTCGTGTGCTTTGTGCCGCCGTGTTCGACGGGTTGGTGCCGGCGGTCGCTGCAAGGCAGGGTCGAGACCCAGCCATTTGCGATACGCAGCAACATGCATGGCGCCCACGGACCCGTCGGGGAATACGACCTCGGAGGCCGCCACCACGTGCTCCCCGCCGTCCTCACGCCGACACCTGGCTGTGAGCCCGCGCCTGGTGTTGCCGTCGTAGCCGATCGCAACCAACTCGACCGGCTCGCCGATCACGAAGACATCGGTCGGCACCTTGACGTTGTCCTCGAAGGCTTGGCGGATCGCCCAGAGCTGCTCATCATCCCCATACGCGTCGGTGAGAATCTCGTCGAGGAATGCCTCGGTCCCCTCCGGCCATTCGAACTCACTCATCATTCAGCTCGTGGCGCAGCGTTGCCCATATTCTGTCCTACCGAGTCGATTCTTCGGCACGACGCAGGATCCCCTTCAGCTTGGCCAGCGCCTGGTCGGGCGGCTCAGAACCACGCACTTGCAGCGCCTCCCGATACCACCGCGCAGCGAGGCAGAGCTCGTAGAGGTGCACCTCGGAACGCTCGATCGGTTCACCACCCGCCGCGGCGTAGGCATCGAGAAGGCGGTCGAGACCGCGAGCCATCTGGAACGGCCTGCGCACGCCGCGCGTGACGATCGCCAGGTCGAACGCTGGATCGCCCATTTGGCTGAACTCCCAATCGATCACCGCGGGGGGGTTGATCCGGAAACACGAGAATGTTCTGACCGAGAAGGTCGCCGTGCACCAAGACGGCCGCGCGATCCCGGGGCAGGTGCTCTACGGCCCAATGCCGCGCAGGCTCGGCCTCGGTACCCTCGAGGTCGTCGAAGACGCGCATCAACTCCTCGGCGTGCGCACGGCGCGTACCGGCGCCGGCAAGGCGACGCCGCCACGTGGTGACGTAGATGGCGTGGATGGCGGCGGAGATCCGCCCCACCAGCTCGGCAGGGCGGATGTTCTGCATCCGGCCCGCTCGAAGGTCCGCGGGAATCCCGTCGATGAACCGTCTAATGATCGCGGGGCGACCTCTATCGGGAAATGCACCGAGCGGGGCTGGAACGTGAAACGGCAACTGCTCGCGCGCGAGCCGCGCGAGAACTGCGACCTCGCGCACCCAGCGCCGACAATCCTCCGGCGTTGCCTGGCGATCGGGAAGAAGAACGGTCCAAGCTCCGCTCAGACGGTCGGGATCCGGTGACAGGTCCACATGGGCGACATAGACCTTTCGAAAAAGCCCTTCTCCGACCTTCTTGACCCGGCCGACCTCGACATCGACTACGGGCGAGGAGCACATTTCGAAGGCCCGTTCCAGCAGGAACTTGGCCCGGGCCCAACCGGCTCGATGTTCCAACTGCGCGTTGCTCCTCCGGAATTCCTTCTCGGTCAGGCCGATGGGCGCGCCGCCGGGTGTGAAATCCACCGCCCAGATCAACTCTCCGCCGTACTCGACCCACTCCTCGCCGGACAGCGTGGGTTCGTCACCGGGTCGGTCACTTGAGTCCATCATGGTTGCTTCCCAATCAACGTCTCAAAAGGAGTCGTCGTCAGGGATCTCGAGAGCGCCCTCGTCGTACTCGATCACGTAATCGTCGATCGGCTCACATGCGACGTGATCGGTGACCACGTAACCCATGGCGCGGTATCCCCTCATTCGCTTCTCGAACATCCGCGCGAGCATGGGGACGTCGCGGTCGACGTAGTCCATGATGCGAACCTCGATCTTGCCGTGATGCTTGCGGTGCAGACGCCCCGCGTATTGCACGAGCGTTCCTCTCCAGGAAACAGGCATCGCGAGGAAGAGCGTGTCCAGTCGCGCATCGTCGAATCCTTCGCCGATGAACCTACCGGTCGCCAGGACGAGGCGTTCCTCGTTTTCAGGGATACTCGTGAATTGCTGAATCGCCGCGCGACGGTCCTTGGCCTTCATTCCGCCGTGGAGAACGATCAGATTGCGGGCCGGGCCGCGTAGGTGCTCGGCGAGGAAGTCCAGGTGGTCGCGACGTTCGG